>ENA-OOZG01000039-OOZG01000039.1-human-gut-metagenome-genome-assembly--contig:-NODE-39-length-110741-cov-9.737139_pt1 | contig 110741 bp, 109 predicted proteins | sample MGYA00241706_ERZ501384 | MGnify/ENA primary metagenome ERZ501384 (study PRJEB25962, sample SAMEA2042742) | human gut metagenome | biome: human gut; feature: human-associated habitat; material: faeces...
TAGGCGCGTAGTTGCGGATTTGAGGGGATATTACAAATCAAGTTATTAATTTCTTTTTGAGTCTCATTCATCTTGTCCTCCGATTTAGCTTTAAGGTTTAGCGGTAATTTTATTTCTCCCGTTTTGATTTTATTTTGGTTATTATAGAATGGGATTTCGCTTGTATCGAAGTTGAAGAACTTAATGAGGTATATACCAACTAAGTTCATTATTTTATTCATCTTTAATGTATTTATCCAATTGTCTATTTTAACGAAATCTATTTTATTACCATATTTTCTTAAATAAATGCCATATTCTATAAGATCTCTGATGTATGAATTTGCGGATAAAAGATTTTTAATGTTATCAATACTTCTGTTTAAGAATGTTATAGAGTCTACAGATGTATCGATACTATGAATCTCATTATAAATAATTCGATTTAATTTCTTGTTTAAATATGGATTAGAGAATTTATTTATTGTTTTTGTCGACTGTCTGTATTGGGCGTCTTTTGGCGTGATTCTTGTTGTATTGGAATAAATGGTTTCGTTTATAGAGTTTGTGATTTTTGTTGGTATAATATTATTTGATGAGTTATCTGAATAAATTATTCCAGATATGATAAAATCTTCAACATCATTTATTTTAGCAATGTATAATAGTTGATTCCATTTATATTCAGACATTTCTTCAAGTGTACAATATGACTGAAATGCCCCAGTAGATAATAATTTAATGAAATTTCTTATTACAACTTGCATATCTTTTGTGGTTATAACTGCTTTTGCAGTGTTTTTTATTTTTCAGGATGATGCGTTTACATCATCCTGAAAATATGTTTAAAGTGTTACACCATTTTTGAAGATGGATATTTCTCTGTACCCGTTTTTCTCATTGCATGTTTTTTCACCATTGGCAACAGATATTATCTTTTTGATGAACTTGTCCAATAGGGATTTCATATCTGTTCCTTCAACCAATTCTCCTGCATTGAAGTCAATCCAATTTGGTTTGTTGTTAAATAGTGCACTATTGGTTGATATTTTCATAGTCGGAATAAATGTACCAAATGGCGTGCCGCGTCCTGTCGTAAATAAAACAATCTGACAGCCTGCAGCAGCTAATGCTGTTGAAGCAACAAGGTCGTTTCCTGGTGCAGACAACAGATTAAGACCGGTAGTTTTTAGTCTGTCGCCATAGCCTAATACACCACTAACAGGGGCTCTTCCACATTTTTGCGTACATCCAAGTGCTTTGTCCTCTAATGTAGATATTCCACCGGCTTTGTTTCCAGGTGAAGGATTCTCACCAACAGGTTCGCCATGGCTCAAGAAATACTCTTTAAAGTCATTAACGAGTTTTACAGTCTGATTAAAGAGGTCTTCATTTTGACATCTGTTCATGAGAATTGTTTCTGCACCAAACATTTCTGGCACTTCTGTAAGTATAGATGTTCCGCCTTGTGCAACAATAAAGTCAGAAAATTCTCCAACAAGCGGATTGGCTGTTATACCACTTAATCCATCGCTTCCGCCACATTTTAATCCTATACGCAACTTGCTTAACGGACATTCTGTCCTTACATCTTTACTTGCTATATCGTATAATGAGTGTAGAATTTTCATTCCTTCCTCAACTTCATCTCCTTGAACCTTTTGTACTACTAAGAATTTTATACGACTCTTATCGTAATCGCCTAAAAGTTTTTCAAACTGGTCAGGCTGGTTGTTCTCACATCCCAAGCTTAATATCAGAACAGCTCCGGCATTAGGATGAAGAACAATGTCGCGTAACACTTTTCTGGTGTTTTCATGGTCTTCACTTAATTGTGAACATCCATAATTGTGGTGCCAAGCATGAACGGCGTCAATACCGGCTAATTTTGTTTCTTCAGCCAGCTTTGTCGCTAATTTTTCTGCTATTCCATTTACACATCCTACAGTTGGTACAATCCATACTTCATTTCTTATTCCAACCTCACCATTGGCTCTGACATATCCATTGAATGTTAGATTCTGGTTTTCGATGGGAAGAATTTCATTTACAGGATTATATTCATAAGCAAGTTTACCTGATAAATTCGTTTTTAGATTGTTCTCATTAATCCATTCACCGGCCTTTAAATCTTTTTGGGCATGTCCTATAGGATAGCCGTATTTGATGATGTTCTCACCAGCTTTTGTGTCTTGTAAAAGGATTTTATGGCCGACAGGAGTGTCCTGCAAAACGGTTATAGTTTTGCCGTTGATGCTTATTTCTTCTCCCTGCTTATAGTCCCTTAGACAAACTACAACAGAATCGGCCGGATTAATTTTAATGAATGAAACTTTTTCCATAAAATGATTTGTTTTATAGTTGTGTAAATTAAGTTTATAATTGTGTGCGTCTATAGAAATCCACGTTCTCTTTAGACAATAATTCTATTGGCATGTAGTTTACCGGATCAACCTTCTTTTTTAACACTATTGCCTTAAATAATGTATCGACACAATTGTAGCCCTGCATGAAGGCATGTTGGGCGATGAGGAATGATATTGTTCCTAATCGTAAGCATTTCGCATTTTTTTCAACCATATCATATCCCATTATTTGAACGTCACGTCTATTGGTCTTTAATAAAAATTCACCGACAATATGACCTTTTGAGCATAGAGTGATGCAATGGTGTATATGCGGATTTGATGTAAAGAAATTTTCTAAGATAGAGTCATAATTGTTTTCATCTTCATCCAACGGTAAATCTAACTCAATAATCTTCGTTTGTGGAAAATGGTCCTGCATATAATGTCTGAAACCAACTTCTCTGTTATCTTGTTGCTTACTTTCGACTTTTCCGTTCTTAGTCTGTTTCATAAGCATTATTTCTTTTTCGCCTGATGCTATTAACATGAGCATTTTTGCGGCAAAATATCCACTACAAAAAGAATCCTGCCCATAGAATGAAAGTGGCTTTAAATCTGGCATATATGAGTCTAATAATATAAAAGGTATGCCGCGTTCGTGCAATTTTTCCGTAAAACCTTTCGTTGTTTCTAAATCGCTAGGCACAACAATTACCCCATTTGGGTTTGCATTTAGACATTTGGTGTATTCTCTAATAAAAGTAGACGGGTCAAACCTTTTATAGTACATCATTTTCACATCAATGTGAAAATCACGTCTTGCTTCACATGCTTTTGCTGCTCCCTCTTCAATTTCTTCCCAATAAGCTTCTGATTTGTGTTGAGGGATTATACAATAAAAAGTGTATGACTTGTTGTATGCAAGAGCACTTGCATACATATTCGGTTGGTAATTTATGTTTTTTAAAACAGCTTCAACCTTTTCCCTTGCTGATTTGGATACATTCGGACGGTTATGTAAAACTCTGTCAACGGTTCCAACTGATACACCTGATTTCTCGGCAATGTCTTTAATTCTTATCTTTTCGCTCATATATAAATCCACTTTCAAAGATAAAGTGAAATATTTTCTGCAAAAATAGCAATAAAAACTGAATCGTGCGAAAACACAAAGGCGATTTTTGTGAAAAACACATTTTTTTGTTGTTTTATTTGTTTGGTTTTAATTTAAATATTAATTTTGTGAACTGAAAAAACAAATTATAAATCTATAAACATTCAAAAATTAAAGAAATGGCTAAAGTTGTAACCTTGGGCGAGATAATGCTTCGCCTTTCATCTCCCGGTCAGAAGAGATTTGTTCAATGTGATAATTTTGATGTTGTGTATGGTGGTGGCGAGGCAAACGTTGCTGTTAGTGCTGCGAATTATGGTCATGAGGCTTATTTTGTAACGAAATTACCTAAACATGAAATAGGACAGTGTGCCTTAAATGCATTACGCAGATACGGAGTTAATACACAGTTCATTGCGCGTGGTGGTGATCGTTTAGGTATATATTTCCTTGAAACAGGTGCAAGTATGCGTCCTTCAAAGGTTGTATATGACCGTGCTCACAGCTCTATCGCTGAAGCTGATCCTGAAGATTTCGACTTTGATAAGATAATGGAAGGAGCTCAGTGGTTCCATTGGAGTGGAATTACTCCGGCCATTAGTGACAAGGCTGCAGAACTTACACGTCTTGCTTGTGAGGCTGCAAAACGTCATGGCGTAACTGTTAGTGTGGACCTTAATTTCCGTAAAAAACTTTGGACATCAGAGAAGGCTCAGAGTATAATGAAACCTTTGATGAAGTATGTTGATGTATGTATAGGTAACGAGGAAGATGCACAGTTATGTTTAGGCTTTAAGCCGGATGCAGATGTTGAAGGTGGAAAAACAGATGCTGAAGGATATTATGGCATATTCAAGGGCATGATGGAAGAGTTTGGCTTTAAGTATGTCGTTTCAACTCTTCGTGAGTCTTTATCTGCTACCCATAATGGCTGGAAGGCATTGATTTATAACGGAAAAGAATTTTACCAGAGTAAGCATTATGATATAATGCCTATTATTGATCGTGTTGGTTCGTGGTGGTCGTGTTAAGGACCTTCCTGGTGTACGTTATCACATTGTCCGTGGTACACTTGATACTGCAGGTGTTGCAAATCGTACACAGCGTCGTTCTAAGTACGGAGCTAAGCGTCCTAAGGCAAAGAAGTAATATAGCTTCTTAAATTTTAGACAAAACCGCAGACTCACGGTCGGAGAAGGTCGGGAGTTGGGGTTAAAATATTTAATAAAAGTTTTGCTGGAGAAGTAATCAGGTTGAGTAAATGCTCGGGTGCGAGCGTTGAAGAACATTATACAGCCCCATGCAGAATTAAAAAAAAGTTTTATTTAAAATGAGAAAAGCAAAACCAAAGAAGAGAGTGATCCTTCCAGATCCTGTCTTCAATGACCAGAAGGTCTCAAAGTTCGTAAATCATTTGATGTATGATGGAAAGAAGAATACATCTTATGAGATTTTCTACAATGCACTTGACATTGTAAAGGCTAAGATGTCTAACGAGGAAAAGTCTGCTCTTGAAATCTGGAAGCAGGCACTTGATAATATTACTCCTCAGGTAGAGGTTAAGAGCCGTCGTATCGGTGGTGCAACCTTCCAGGTTCCTACAGAGATTCGTCCTGATCGTAAGGAAAGTATTTCTATGAAGAATCTTATTCTTTTTGCACGTAAGCGCGGTGGTAAGACTATGGCTGATAAGCTTGCTGCAGAGATCATGGATGCTTTTAATAATCAGGGTGGTGCATTTAAGCGTAAGGAGGATATGCATCGTATGGCTGAGGCTAACCGTGCGTTCGCTCACTTTAGATTCTAATTTAATATATAATATAGTTAAAAGAAAATGGCAAATCGCGATTTACATTTGACTCGTAACATCGGTATCATGGCGCATATCGATGCTGGTAAGACAACAACTTCTGAGCGTATTTTGTTCTATACAGGTAAGACTCATAAGATTGGTGAGGTACACGATGGTGCTGCTACAATGGACTGGATGGCCCAGGAGCAGGAGCGTGGTATTACTATCACTTCTGCGGCTACAACTTGTAACTGGAACTATCTCGGTAAGTCTTATAAGATCAACTTGATCGATACTCCGGGACACGTTGACTTCACTGCTGAGGTTGAGCGTTCTCTCCGTGTACTTGATGGTGCTGTTGCTACATATTCTGCAGCTGATGGTGTTCAGCCACAGTCTGAGACTGTATGGCGTCAGGCTGATAAGTATAATGTACCTCGTATCGGTTATGTAAACAAGATGGACCGTTCTGGTGCTAACTTCTTCGAGACAGTTCAGCAGATGAAGGATATCTTGGGCGCTAATCCAATTGCTATTCAGATTCCTATTGGTGCAGAGGAGAACTTCAAGGGTGTAGTTGACCTCATTAAGATGAAGGCTATCCTTTGGCACGATGAGACTATGGGTGCTGAGTATGATGTAGAGGATATCCCTGCAGACTTGGCTGACGAGGCTGCTGAGTGGCGTGATAAGCTCCTTGAGGGTGCTGCAAACTTCGATGATGAGGTTATGGAACTTTATCTCGATGGTAAGGATATTCCAGAAGAAAAGCTTCTTGCTGCTATCCGTAAGGGTTGCTGTGCTATGGAGTGCTGCCCAATGTTGCTCGGTTCTTCATACAAGAACAAGGGTGTTCAGCCATTGCTCGACTATGTATGTGCATTCTTGCCTTCACCAATGGATACTCCAAATATCATCGGTACTAACCCTGATACAGAGGAGGAAGAGGATCGTAAACCATCTGAGGATGAACCAACATCTGCTCTCGCATTTAAGATTGCTACTGACCCATTCATGGGCCGCTTGGTATTCTTCCGCGTTTACTCAGGTAAGGTCGTTGCTGGTTCTTATGTTTACAACCCACGTTCTGGCAAGCGCGAGCGTATCAGCCGTCTGTTCCAGATGAACTCTAAGCAGGAAATCCCAATGGAGTCTATCGATGCTGGCGATATCGGTGCAGGTGTAGGTTTCAAGGATATCCGTACAGGTGATACACTCTGTGACGAGGAACACCCAATCGTATTGGAGTCTATGACATTCCCTGACACTGTGATTTCTATCGCAGTAGAGCCAAAGAGCCAGGCAGACATCGCTAAGATGGATAATGGTCTCGCTAAGTTGGCTGAGGAGGATCCAACCTTCACAGTTCGTACAGATGAGCAGAGTGGTCAGACAATTATCTCTGGTATGGGTGAGCTCCACTTGGATATCATCATCGACCGTTTGAAGCGTGAGTTCAAGGTTGAGTGTAACCAGGGTAAGCCTCAGGTTAACTACAAGGAGGCTATCACTAAGACAGCTCAGAGCCGTGAAACTTATAAGAAGCAGTCTGGTGGTCGTGGTAAGTTCGCTTGTATCGATGTAACCATCGGTCCTAAGGACGAGGATTACAAGGAAGGCGACTTGCAGTTCATCAACGAGGTTAAGGGTGGTAACGTTCCTAAGGAATTCATCCCATCTGTACAGAAGGGCTTCGCTGATTGCTTGTCAAATGGTGTGCTCGGTGGCTTCCCAATGACAGGTTTGAAGGTGACTTTGACCGATGGTAGCTTCCACCCAGTTGACTCTGACCAGTTGTCATTCGAGTTGGTAGCACATCAGGCATTCAAGGTACTTTGCCCTAAGGCTGGTCCAGTTTTGATGGAGCCTATCATGAAGGTAGAGGTTGTTACTCCAGAAGAGAACATGGGTGACGTAATCGGTGACTTGAACAAGCGCCGTGGTCTCGTTCAGGGTATGGAAGAAGGTCGTAGCGGTGCTCGCATCGTAAAGGCAATGGTTCCATTGGCTGAGATGTTCGGTTATGTAACAGCTTTGCGTACTATCACTTCTGGTCGTGCAACAAGTTCTATGGAGTACGATCATCATGCACCTCTTTCTTCAACAATTGCTAAGGCTGTGTTGGAGGAGGTTAAGGGTCACGCAGATCTTCTTTAATAACAAAGAAATAACGGTAAGATGAGGCGCTGCTTAGCGAATGACTCTTAAGCAGCGTACCTCTTCTTCCATTAGACTAAATAATTCATATAATAATAACTTAATTTTAAAAATGAGTCAGAAAATCAGAATTAAGCTGAAGTCTTACGACCACCAGTTGGTTGACAAGTCAGCTGAGAAGATTGTGAAGGCTGTAAAGGCAACAGGCGCTATCGTTAGTGGTCCTATTCCATTGCCAACACACAAGCGTATTTTTACTGTAAACCGCAGTACTTTCGTTAACAAGAAGTCTCGCGAGCAGTTCCAGCTCTCAGATTTCAAGCGTCTCATTGACATCTACAGCTCAACAGCTAAGACAGTTGATGCCTTGATGAAGCTTGAATTGCCAAGTGGTGTAGAAGTAGAAATCAAAGTCTAATTATTTAAATTAAATTGAAATGCCAGGATTAATTGGAAAGAAAATCGGAATGACATCCGTTTTCAGTGCCGACGGTAAGAATATTCCGTGCACTGTTATCGAAGTAGGTCCTTGTGTTGTAACCCAGGTGAAAACTGTAGAAAAGGATGGTTACAAGGCTTATCAGTTAGGTTTCGAAGAGGCAAAGGAGAAGCGTACTTCTCAGCCTATGATGGGAATCTTCAAGAAGGCAGGCACAACACCTAAGAAGCACTTGGCCGAGTTCAAGTTTGATGAGGAGTACAACCTCGGTGACACAATTACAGTTGAAATCTTCAACGATTGCAAGTTCGTTGATGTAATTGGTACATCAAAGGGTAAAGGCTTCCAGGGCGTTGTTAAGCGTCACGGATTCGGTGGTGTAGGTCAGTCTACTCACGGTCAGGATGACCGCGCTCGTAAGCCGGGATCTATTGGTGCTTGTTCTTACCCTGCAAAGGTATTCAAGGGTATGCGCATGGGCGGCCAAATGGGAGGTGACAGAGTTACAACTCAGAACCTTCAGGTGTTAAAGGTAATTCCAGAGCAGAATCTTCTTATTGTTAAGGGTTCTTTCGCTGGATGCAAAGGTTCAACTGTTTTAATTGAGAAATAATGGAAGTTAGCGTATTAGATATCAAAGGTCAGGAGACCGGCCGCAAGGTAGCTCTTAATGATGCAGTCTTCGGCATTGAGCCTAACGATCACGTTCTCTATCTTGACGTAAAGCAGTATCTCGCTAACCAGCGTCAGGGTACAGCTAAGTCTAAGGAGAGAAGCGAGATGAGCGGTTCTACTCGTAAGCTTGGTCGTCAGAAGGGCGGCGGTGGTGCTCGCCGTGGTGATATTAACTCACCTGTACTCGTAGGTGGTGCTCGCGTTTTTGGTCCTAAGCCACGTGATTACCGCTTCAAGCTCAACAAAAAAGTAAAGATTCTTGCTCGTAAGTCTGCTCTGTCTTATAAGGCACAGGAAAGCGCAATTGTAATGTTGGAAGACTTTACATTTGAGGCTCCAAAGACTAAAGAATTCTTAAGTATTATTAAGAATCTCAAAATTGAGGGCAAAAAAGTGCTCTTCGTTTTGCCAGAATCAAATAAAAACGTATATTTGTCTGCACGTAACTTACAGCGCGCTGAGGTTATCCTCGCATCTAACGTCAATTCGTACAAAGTTTTGAACGCTGATGTAGTAGTGATTACAGAAAAGTCGCTGGAGACTATCGACCAGATCTTAACAAAATAAAGGAGATATTAGAATATGGCATTTATTATCAAACCATTGGTTACTGAGAAGATGACCAAGATTACAGACAAGCAGCCTAACCGCTATGGCTTCGTTGTTCGTCCTGAGGCTAATAAGCTCGAGATTAAGAAGGAAGTTGAGAGTCTGTATAATGTTACAGTAGTTGACGTGAACACTATTCGTTACGCTGGCAAGCGCTCTGCCCGTTACACTAAGGCAGGTCTTGTTAAGGGTCAGAAGAATGCGTTCAAGAAGGCAATCGTTACTCTTAAGGAGGGCGATACAATTGATTTTTACAGCAATATTTAAAATAAAAAATGGCAGTACGTAAATTAAAACCGGTTACTCCGGGTCAAAGACACAAGGTTATTGGCACGTTCGAGGATATTACTGCATCCGTGCCAGAGAAGTCTCTCGTTTACGGTAAACGTTCTACCGGCGGTCGAAACAACACCGGTAAGATGACCGTTCGCTACATTGGCGGTGGTCACAAGCAGAAGTATCGTTTAATCGACTTCAAACGTGAGAAAGATGGTGTTCCAGCAGTTGTTAAGACAATCGAGTACGATCCAAACCGTTCGGCTCGTATCGCATTGCTTTACTACGCTGATGGTGAAAAACGTTACATTATTGCTCCTAACGGACTTGAGGTAGGCGCTACTTTGATGTCTGGTGCAGAAGCTGCTCCTGAGATCGGTAACTGTCTTCCTTTGGCAAACATCCCTGTAGGTACAGTGATCCACAACATCGAGTTGCGTCCTGGTCAGGGTGCTTTGTTGGTTCGTTCGGCTGGTAATTTTGCTCAGTTGACTTCTCGTGAGGGCAGTTATTGTGTAATTAAGCTCCCTTCTGGTGAAACACGCCAGATTTTGAGTGCTTGTAAAGCTACAGTTGGTAGTGTTGGTAACTCTGACCACGCTCTTGAACAGTCTGGTAAGGCTGGACGTTCTCGCTGGTTGGGTCGTCGTCCACACAACCGTGGTGTTGTTATGAACCCTGTTGATCACCCAATGGGTGGTGGTGAAGGTCGCCAGAGTGGTGGTCACCCACGTTCACGTAAGGGCTTGTACGCTAAGGGTCTTAAGACTCGCGCACCTAAGAAGCTTTCTAACAAGTATATTATCGAAAGAGCTAACAAAAAATAAAGAGTAAATTATGAGTCGTTCACTTAAAAAAGGTCCATACATCAACGTTTCTCTCGAGAAGAAGATTCTCGCTATGAACGAGAGTGGCAAGAAGAATGTTGTTAAGACATGGGCTAGAGCTTCAATGATATCTCCTGATTTCGTAGGACATACTGTTGCAGTTCATAACGGTAACAAATTTATCCCTGTTTATGTTACAGAGAATATGGTTGGCCACAAGCTTGGAGAGTTTGCTCCAACACGTCGCTTTGGCGGTCACTCTGGTAACAGAAAGTAAGCTAAGGGTTAAACCATTTAAAATTTAAGTAAATAATGGGAGCAAGAAAACATATTGCGGCTGAGAAATTGAAAGAAGCCCGTAAAAACTTGTACTTCGCAAAGTTGGTAGGCGTTCCTTCTTCTCCACGTAAGATGCGCTATGTAGTAGACATGATTCGTGGTATGGAGGTTAACCGTGCACTCGGAGTACTTCGCTTCTCTAAGAAGCAGGCATCAGCTGATGTAGAGAAATTACTTCGTTCAGCTATCGCTAACTGGGAAGCTAAGAATAATCGCAAGGCTGAAGACGGTGAGCTTTATATCAGTAAGGTCTTCGTTGACGAAGGCGTTACAATGAAACGTATGAGACCTGCACCACAGGGTCGTGGTTATAGAATTCGTAAGCGTTCTAACCATGTAACTCTTTTTGTTGATGCAAAAACTAATGACGAAAAATAATTAAGTAGAATGGGACAGAAAGTTAATCCGATTAGTAACCGACTTGGTGTTATCCGTGGTTGGGATTCAAATTGGTTCGGTGGTAAGAACTTCGGTGATAACCTCGTTGAGGATCAGAAAATCCGTAAGTATCTTAACGAGCGTCTTGCTAAAGCAAGCATTTCTCGTATTATTATCGAACGTACATTGAAACTTGTTACCATTACTATTTGTACAGCCCGTCCAGGTATTGTCATTGGTAAAGGTGGTCAGGATGTAGATAAGTTGAAGGAAGAGTTGAAGAAGCTTTATAAGAAAGATATTCAGATCAACATCTTCGAGGTTAAAAAGCCTGAACTTGATGCTACTATTGTTGGTAAGAATATTGCGACTCAGATTGAGCACATGATTGCTTATCGTCGCGCTATCAAGATGGCAGTTGCTAACACCATGCGTGCTGGTGCTGAGGGTATCAAGGTACAGATTACAGGTCGTCTGAATGGTGCTGAAATGGCACGTAAAGAAATGTACAAAGAGGGTCGTACTCCTCTTCATACATTCCGCGCAGACATCGACTACTGCCAGTGCGAGGCACTTACAAAGGTAGGTTTGCTTGGTATTAAGGTTTGGATTTGCCGTGGTGAGGTTTATGGTAAGGCTGATCTTACTCCAAACTTCTCACAGGACAATAAGAGCAACAACCGTGGTAACGGTCGCTCTAACAACCGTGGTGGTAATCGTAAAAGAAACAATAACCGTTAAATTTTAGAAAGCTATCATGTTACAGCCAAAAAGAGTTAAATATAGAAGACCTCAAGATGGTCGTGGCAACAAAGGCAACGCTCACAGAGGTACACAATTGGCTTTCGGTTCTTTTGGTATCAAAACTCTTGAATCAAAGTGGATCGATAGTCGTCAGATTGAGGCAGCTCGTGTAGCATTGAACCGCTATATGAACCGTCAAGGTCAGGTCTGGATTAGAATTTTCCCTGATAAGCCAATCACTCGCAAGCCTGCTGATGTCCGTATGGGTAAAGGTAAGGGTGATCCAGCAGGATGGGTTGCACCTGTTACACCAGGTAGAATTCTCTTCGAAGTTGAAGGAGTTAGTTTCGATATTGCAAAAGAAGGTCTTCGCCTTTGCGCTCAGAAACTTCCTGTTAAGACTAAGTTTATTGTTAGACGTGATTACGATAAAAACGCTTAATTATGAAGATTGCAGAAATTAAAAATATCGAGACCAAAGAATTGGTTGAGAAGTTGGAGGCAGCTGTTGATGCTTTGAACAAGAAGAAGATCAATCATAATGTAACTCCACTTGAGAATCCATCAGAGATTAAGGTTGCTCGTCGTGATATTGCACGTATGAAAACTGAACTTCGTCAGAGAGAACTTAACAAATAATAATGGTCCAGATGGAAACAAGAAATTTAAGAAAAGTAAGACAGGGTGTTGTTATTAGCAACAAGATGGATAAAACCATTGTTATTGCAGCTAAGTTCAAGGAGATGCACCCTATTTATGGTAAATTTGTCCAGAAGACAAAGAAGTACCATGCACATGACGAGAATAATGAGGCTAACGTAGGTGATACAGTTATGATCATGGAGACTCGTCCTCTGTCTAAGACAAAGAGATGGAGATTAGTACAAATTGTAGAAAAAGCTAAGTAATTATGATACAGACTGAATCAAGACTTACAGTATGTGATAACAGCGGTGCTCGTGAGGCTCTTTGCATTCGAGTTCTCGGTGGTACAGGCCGTCGTTACGCTAGCGTTGGTGACGTTATTGTTGTTGCAGTCAAGAACGTTATCCCATCAAGTGATTTGAAGAAGGGTGCAGTATCAAAGGCTTTGATTGTTCGCACAAAGAAGGAAATTCGTCGTGCAGATGGTTCTTACATCCGTTTCGATGACAACGCTTGTGTATTGCTTAACAATGCAGGTGAGCTTCGTGGTAGCCGTATCTTCGGTCCTGTTGCTCGTGAGCTTCGTGCAGTAAATATGAAAGTCGTTTCTTTGGCACCTGAGGTTCTTTAATATTTAAAAAGTAAGAAGTAATGAGTAAGTTACATATTAAGAAAGACGATACCGTTATCGTTATTGCCGGTGCAGATAAGGGCAAGACTGGTAAGGTGCTTAAGGTCCTCGTTGAGGAGAACCGTGCTATCGTAGAAGGTGTGCACATGGTTTCTAAGAGCACTAAGCCATCTGCTAAGAATCCTCAGGGAGGTATTGTTAAGCAGGAGGCTCCTATTCATATCTCAAATTTGAGTTTGATTGATCCTAAGAGTGGCAAGGCTACTCGTGTTGCTATCAAGCATGAGGGTAAAAACGTTGTTCGCATCGCTAAAAAGTCAGGGGAGGAAATCAAGTAATGGATACAGCACAGTTAAAGAAAGTATATAAGGAGACAATCGCTCCTGCTCTTCAGAAGCAGTTCAACTACTCTTCAGCTATGGAGATTCCAGTATTGAAGAAGATTGTCATCAATCAGGGTCTTGGTGATGCTACTCAGGACAAGAAAATTGTTGATGTAGCAATCAATGAGATTACTGCTATCACCGGTCAGAAGGCTGTTGCTACATATTCTAAAAAGGATATTGCAAACTTCAAGCTTCGTAAGAAGATGCCTATCGGTGTTATGGTAACATTGCGTCGTGAGCGTATGTACGAGTTCTTGGAGAAGCTCGTTCGTGTTTCTCTTCCTCGTATTCGCGACTTCAAGGGTATTGAGAGCAAGTTTGATGGTCGTGGTAACTATACATTAGGTATCACAGAGCAGATTATCTTCCCTGAGATTAATATCGATGAGATCGATCGTATTCAGGGTATGAATATTACCTTCGTAACAACAGCTAAGACTGATGAAGAAGGTTTTGCTCTTTTGAAGGCTTTTGGTCTTCCATTCAAGAACGCAAATAAAGATTAAGAGATATGGCAAAAGAATCAATGAAAGCTCGCGAGGTTAAGCGTGCAAAGCTTGTAGCTCGTTACGCTGAAAAGCGCGAAGCACTGAAAAAGATTATTGCAACTTCTAATGATCCAGCCGAAGCATACGAGGCAGCTCGTAAGCTTCAGGCTATCCCTAAGAATGCAAACCCAATCCGTCTTCACAATCGTTGCAAGATTACTGGTCGTCCAAAGGGTTATATCCGTCAGTTCGGTATTTCTCGTATCCAGTTCCGTGAGATGGCTTCTGCTGGTTTGATTCCAGGTGTAAAGAAGGCTAGCTGGTAATCCTTTCAAAGGTAAGAATATTTTTTTATTTAATATTGTCGGGGTAGTCCCGATTAATTAAACATTTATATTTTATGACAGATCCAATAGCAGATTATCTGACAAGACTCAGAAATGCAATCATGGCTCATCACCGTGTTGTAGAAGTTCCTGCGTCTAACTTGAAGAAAGAGATCACTAAGATCCTCTTCGAGAAAGGTTACATCCTCAATTACAAGTTTGTAGAGGATGGTCCTCAGGGCTCAATTAAGGTTGCCTTGAAGTACAACCCAACTACAAAGCAAAACGCTATCAAGTGTTTGAAGCGCGTGTCAACTCCAGGTTTGCGTAAGTATACCGGTTACAAGGACATGCCAAGAGTTATTAACGGATTAGGTATTGCAATCTTATCTACATCCAAAGGTGTAATGACAGACAAAGAAGCTTCTGATCTTAAGATCGGTGGCGAGGTTCTTTGCTATATTTATTAATTGGAGGCTTTTATATGTCTAGAATAGGAAAATTGCCAATTAGTATCCCTGCAGGTGTTACTGTAAATTATGATGAGGCTTCTCATGTTTGTACAGTAAAGGGCCCTAAGGGTGAACTTTCTCAGTGGATTGATCCATCTATCAAGTTTAATAATGCAGATGGTCATATTAGCTTTGAAATCGATGAAAATAGTCCTGTAAATATTAAGCAGAAGCAGGCTTTCCACGGTTTGTATCGCTCTCTCGTTAACAACATGGTTGTTGGTGTAAGCGCTGGTTATACAAAGGTTTTGGAATTGGTAGGTGTTGGTTATCGTGTTTCTAACCAGGGTAATATCATTGAGTTTGCTTTGGGTTACACTCACCCTATTTTCATCCAGTTGCCTAAGGAGATTAAGGTTGAGACTAAGTCTGAAAGAAACCAGAACCCAATCTTGACATTGGAGTCTTGCGACAAGCAGTTGTTGGGACTCGTTTGTGCAAAAATTCGTTCTTTCCGCAAGCCTGAGCCTTATAAAGGTAAGGGTATTCTCTTTAAGGGTGAAGTTATTCGCAGAAAGTCTGGTAAGAGTGCTTCAGCTAAGTAATTTTAATTATTTACGATTATGACAACAAAGAAAGTAGAAAGACGAATTAAGATAAAGTTCCGCATTCGTAAGAGTGTGAACGGTACAGCTGAGCGTCCACGTCTTAGTGTATTCCGCTCTAACAAGCAGATTTACGCTCAGGTTATTAACGATTTGACAGGCACTACACTTGCATCTGCTTCTTCACTCGGTTTGGAGAAGATGCCTAAGCAGGAGCAGGCAACTAAGGTTGGCGAGCTCATTGCTGAGAAGGCTAAGGCTGCTGGCGTTGAGGCAGTAGTTTTCGACCGTAATGGTTACCTTTACCATGGTCGTGTAAAGCAGTTGGCTGAAGGTGCTCGTAATGGTGGTCTTAAATTTTAAACGATTATGGCAATGGATAAAGTAAAAGTAAATAACGAAGAAGTACTTAAGGATCGCTTGGTTGCTATCAACCGTGTAACTAAGGTTACAAAGGGTGGTCGTACTTTCACATTCGCTGCTATCGTCGTTGTAGGTGACGGTAATGGCGTAATCGGCTACGGCCTTGGTAAGGCAGGTGAGGTTACTGCTGCTATCGCAAAGGGTACTGAAGCTGCTAAGAAGAACTTGGTAAAGGTTCCTGTACTCAAGGGTACTGTTCCTCATGAGGTTGAAACTTCATTTGGTGGTGCTAAGGTTCTTATTAAGCCAGCTGCTGCCGGTACTGGTTTGAAGGCCGGTGGTGCTATGCGTGCAGTACTTGAGAGCGTAGGTATCAAGGATGTCATCGCTAAGTCTAAGGGTTCTTCAAATGCCCATAACCTTGTGAAGGCTACTATCGCAGCTCTTGCAGAGATGCGTGATGCTTATACTGTAGCAGGTGAGCGTGGTATCAGTATGGATAAAGTATTTAACGGTTAATTAGGAAAAATCGAATATGGCAACAATTAAAATCAAGCAGATTAAGAGTAAAATCGGTGCTCCAGTAGATCAGAAGCGTACTCTCGCTTGTCTTGGTCTCCACAAGATTTCTCAGGTTGTTGAGGTAGAGGATACTCCTAGCAACCGTGGTATGATCCGTAAGGTTCATCACCTCGTAAGTGTAGTTGATTAATTAATCTTTTTAAATTAGGAACGATTATGAAATTAAATAATTTGAAACCTGCTGCAGGTTCTACCCATTCACGTCGTCGTATTGGTCGTGGTCCAGGTTCTGGTCTCGGTGGTACTTCTACACGTGGTCATAAGGGTGCCAAGGCTCGTTCTGGTTATAAGAGAAAGATTGGTTTCGAAGGTGGTCAGATGCCATTGCAGCGTCGTGTTCCAAAGGCTGGTTTTAAGAATATCAACCATAAGGAGTACTTCGCAGTAAACCTTTCAACTCTTCAGGCTCTTGCTGAAGCAAAGAACCTTACTAAAATCGGTATTGAGGAACTTAAGGCTGCTGGCCTCACAAACGGCAAGGAGCTTGTAAAGGTTCTCGGTAACGGTGAACTTAAAGCAAAATTGGAAGTTGAAGCTAATGCTTTCTCAAAGACTGCCGAAGAAGCAATCAAGGCAGTAGGTGGTAACGCAACTATAATCTAAGTAAATGAAAAAGTTTATTGAGACACTAAAGAACTGTTGGAAGATAGAGGATCTCCGTCAGAGACTCCTCATTACTCTTCTGTTTACGGCTATTTACCGTTTTGGCTCGTTTGTGGTACTTCCAGGTATCAATCCGGGCATGTTGGAAAAACTTCAGTCGCAGACCTCTGGCGGTCTTATGTCGCTATTGGACATGTTCTCTGGTGGTGCATTTTCCAATGCATCTATCTTTGCACTCGGAATTATGCCTTATATCTCAGCTTCAATCGTTATGCAGCTTCTTGCTGTTGCTGTACCTTATTTCCAGAAGATGCAGCGCGAGGGCGAGAGCGGCCGCAAAAAAATACAATGGTATACTAGAGTCCTGACTGTGGCCATTTTGGTCTTTCAGGCTCCTAGTTACCTTTTGAATTTGAAAATGCAGGCTGCCAATGCTCTAGCCACAGGTATTAGTTGGACGGTATTCATGATACCGGCAACAATTATCTTGGCTGCAGGAAGTATGTTTATCCTTTGGTTAGGTGAGCGTATCTCTGACAAGGGAGTAGGTAATGGTATCTCTCTTATTATTATGATTGGTATTATCGCCCGTTTGCCACAGGCTTTCGTTCAGGAGGTAACTTCTCGTTTGCAGGCAATTTCAGGTGGTGGTCTTATCATGTTTATTGTAGAGATTCTTATCCTTTATGCTGTAGTTTGTGCATCAATTCTTTTGGTGCAAGGTACACGTAAGATCCCTGTTCAGTATGCTAAACGCTTGGTTGGAAATAAGCAATATGGTGGTGCACGTCAGTACATCCCTTTGAAGCTTTTTGCAGCTAACGTAATGCCTATCATCTTTGCACAGGCTTTAATGTTTATTCCATTGGCAATAGTTCGCTATCAGTCTGAAAATGCTAGTAGTGTTGTTCAGCAGTTGATGGATAATCGTAGCTTGCTATATAATGTTGTTTATGTAATCTTGGTTATTGCATTTACTTATTTCTATACAGCTATTACATTGAATCCTACTCAGATGGCTGAGGATATGAAACGTAACAATGGTTTCATTCCTGGCGTAAAACCAGGAAAGGATACAGCTGAGTACATTGATACCGTAATGTCTCGTATTACTTTACCAGGTTCGTTATTTATTGCGTTTATTGCAATCATGCCTGCATTAGCAGGACTTCTCGATGTACAGCAAGCTTTCTCTCAATTCTTTGGAGGTACATCTCTATTGATTTTGGTTGGTGTTGTCATTGACACATTACAACAAGTCGAGAGTCATTTGCTTATGCGCCACTATGATGGTCTTTTGAATTCAGGCCATACGCGTCAGGGTGGTGTTGCTGCATATTAATCTTTTTCTTTTGAAATGAGAAATTTCTGAAGACAGAAGATGAAATTATTCAGAGTGCAGTTTTACTTCATCTTCAAGTAAAGCTGACTTGAATTTACTATATTATGTGAGACGACTCTCCATTTGGATAGGTAATTCCTCATCCACTTGGAGAGCCTTTTCCCGCTAATATGTCATCTAATTATGATTTTTATCTGATAGTGATGGCACAAAGTTGCTCGAAAAGATAAAGCACAATTTTATCTTCATTCGTAGAAGTTTAACATTAAGAAGGACAAATATTTATATTATGGCAAAACAAGCCGCTATTGAGCAAGATGGAACAATTGTAGAAGCATTGTCAAATGCGATGTTCCGAGTAGAATTAGAGAATGGAGTTGACATCACAGCTCATATCTCTGGTAAGATGAGAATGCATTACATCAAGATTTTACCTGGTGATAAGGTAAAGGTGGAGATGAGTCCATATGACCTTACCAAAGGTAGAATTGTTTTTAGATACAAATAATAATCATATATAAGGTTATGAAGACAAGAGCATCATTAAAGAAGCGTTCAGCTGACTGTAAGATCGTTCGTCGTAAAGGTCGTCTGTTCGTTATCAACAAGAAGAACCCTAAGATGAAATTACGTCAGGGTTAATGTTAAAGTATTGTAAAAGTGCCGTTATTTCAAAAAATAGTTGTACTTTTGCATCGCTTTAAACGAAAGGTATTAATTTTTTAATTATTTATTTAAACAATGGCAATAAGAATTGTTGGAGTAGATTTGCCCCAGAATAAGCGTGGCGAAATCGCATTGACCTATATCTACGGTATTGGTCGAAGTAGTTCAGCAAAGATATTGGATAAGGCCGGTGTAAACCGTGACCTGAAGGTTAGCGAGTGGTCTGATGACCAGGCAGCTAAGATCCGTGAAATTATCGGCGCTGAGTTCAAAGTTGAAGGTGATCTCCGTTCAGAGATCCAGATGAACATTAAGCGACTGATGGATATTGGTTGCTATCGTGGAGTTAGACATCGTAATGGTCTTCCAGTTCGCGGTCAGAGCACAAAGAATAATGCTCGTACACGTAAGGGTAAGAAGAAGACTGTTGCTAATAAGAAGAAGGCTACTAAGTAATTCTGAAGGAGGAAATTAATTATGGCAAAGCAAAAAGCAACATCTAAGAAGAGAAATGTACGCGTTGACGCTATCGGTCAGCTTCACGTTCATAGCTCGTTCAATAACATTATTGTATCTCTTGCTAACAATGAGGGTCAGATCATTTCTTGGTCTTCTGCTGGTAAGATGGGTTTCCGTGGTTCTAAGAAGAATACTCCTTATGCTGCTCAGATGGCTGCAGAGGATTGTGCAAAGGTCGCTTTTGATCTTGGTCTTCGTAAGGTTAAGGCTTATGTTAAGGGTCCAGGTAATGGTCGTGAGTCTGCTATCCGTGCTATTCACGGTGCAGGTATTGAGGTTACTGAAATCGTTGACGTAACTCCATTACCACACAATGGTTGCCGTCCTCCAAAGCGTCGTCGTGTATAACGCTTGAGGTTAGCATTATTAATTAAGATACAAACAATATAGCATTTATATAATATTATGGCTAGATATATAGGTCCGAAATCTAAAATTGCGCGTCGTTTTGGTGAGCCAATCTTCGGCGCTGACAAAGTTTTGTCCAAGAGAAACTTCCCTCCTGGACAGCATGGCAACAACCGTCGTCGTAAGATGTCTGAGTACGGTGTCATGTTGGCAGAGAAGCAGAAAGCTAAGTACACTTATGGTGTATTAGAGCGTCAGTTCCGTAATATGTTTGATAAGGCTGCTAAGGCTGATGGTATTACTGGTGAGGTTCTTCTTCAGAATCTCGAGTGCCGTCTTGATAACGTTGTATTCCGTCTTGGTATCGCTCCAACACGTGCTGCTGCGCGTCAGTTGGTTGGTCACAAGCACATCGTTGTTGATGGTAAGGTAGTTAATATCCCTTCATTTGCAGTTAAGCCTGGTATGGTTGTTGGTGTTCGTGAGAAGTCTAAGTCTCTCGAGGTTATCGAAGCAGCTCTTGCAGGTTTCAATCATAGCAAGTACCCATGGATTGAGTGGGACGATAATTCAAAGAGCGGTAAGTTCTTGCATAAGCCAGAGCGTGCCGACATTCCAGAGAATATTAAGGAGCAGTTAATCGTTGAGTTGTACTCTAAATAAATCATTACATTAATGGCGATATTAGCATTTCAAAAACCTGATAAAGTAGTAATGTTAGAGGCTGATAACAAGTTCGGAAAGTTTGAATTCCGTCCTTTGGAGCCTGGTTTCGGTGTTACCATTGGTAACGCCTTGCGCCGCATTCTCCTTTCATCATTGGAGGGTTATGCTGTTAACACGATCCGCATTGCGGGTGTTGAGCATGAGTTCTCTTCAGTTCCTGGTGTAAAGGAAGATGTTACTAACATTATCTTGAATCTCAAACAAGTTCGATTCAAGCAAGTAGTAGAAGAATTCGAGAATGAGAAAGTTAGTATCACCGTTGAGAATTCTACAGAATTCAAAGCAGGTGATATCGGTAAGTATCTGACTGGATTTGAAGTGTTAAACCCTGATTTGGTGATTTGTCATTTAGATGCCAAAGCTTCGATGCAGATCGATTTGACTATTAATAAGGGACGTGGTTATGTTCCTGCTGATGAGAATCGTCAATTCTGCACTGACGTTAACGTTCTCCCAATCGATTCCATCTACACCCCTATCCGTAATGTAAAGTACGCTGTAGAACCATATCGTGTTGAGCAAAAGACCGACTATGATAAGCTCGTACTTGAAATTACAACAGATGGTTCCATTAGTCCAAAGGATGCACTGAAAGAGGCTGCGAAGATTCTTATTTATCACTTCATGCTCTTCTCTGATGAGAAGATTACTCTTGAGACACAGGATCAGGAGAGCAATCAGGAGTTTGATGAAGAGGTTCTTCATATGCGCCAGTTGCTTAAGACTCGTCTCGTAGACATGAATCTTAGTGTTCGTGCCCTCAACTGCTTGAAGGCAGCTGATGTTGAGACTCTTGGTGATTTGGTTCAGTTTAACAAGACTGACCTCTTGAAGTTCCGCAACTTTGGTAAGAAATCGCTCTCAGAGCTTGATGATTTGCTCGAGAGTCTGAATCTGTCTTTTGGAACTGATATTTCAAAGTATAAATTAGACAAGGAATCTTAAAGGTTCGTAGTCCAAAAAGCAAAAACAAAAAATGAGACATAATAAGAAATTCAACCATTTAGGTCGTACTGCTTCTCATCGTAACGCGATGTTGGCTAACATGGCTTCATCACTTATCTTGAGCGAGCACAAAAGAATCACTACGACCCTCGCAAAGGCAAAGGCTCTTAAGAAGTATGTTGAGCCATTGATTACTCGTTCTAAGAACGATACAACAACTTCACGTCGTGTAGTTTTCCGTTATCTTCAGAATAAGTATGCTGTTAAGGCTCTCTTCGGTGAGGTAGCTGAGAAGGTAGCTAACCGTCCAGGTGGTTACACTCGCGTAATCAAGTTGGGTACCCGTCAGGGTGATGCAGCTGAGATTGCTTTCATCGAGCTCGTTGACTTTGATGAGAATATGGCTAAGACTCAGAAGGCTGCTGCTAAGAAGACTCGTCGTAGTCGTAAGGCAACAAAGGCTGAAGAGGCTCCTGTAGCTGAGACTGAGGCTCCTGCAACTGAGGAGGCTCCAAAGGCTGAATAATTTTCAATCATCTCAGATAAATTTAGCGTCCTTGTCTTGACAAGGGCGCTTTTTTTGTCCCCTTTTCAAAACTATCTGCTCTTTTAGGGTTTTTCCTAATCATTATTAGGGATTTTTTTGTTTTTATTCTTTTATTTCTTTGTATCTTTGCAGCAGAAATTTAAAGCTTAATGAAGATGAAAAAGATTATGCTTTTTGTAGCTTGCTCTTCTTTGCTGTTGAGTAGCTGCGATACTTATACGGGAAGTGGTGCTTATGCTGGTGCCACATTTGGTTCTATTCTTGGTTCTGCTATCGGTGGCTTGTCTGGTGGTCCTAGAGGTTCAGATATGGGTACTATTATTGGCATGGCTGGCGGTGCTGCAGTTGGAGCGGTTATTGGTAGTCAGGCTGACCAGAAGTCCCAGCAGCAAAGAGAATCTGTTTATCGGGATAGATCACACCGTGATCATCATTCTTATCAGGATGGAGTTTATCAGCAATCTTCACCTGTTTATTCCAATGACGAAATCTTTGATTCAACTAATTCGGGGGATGATAGGATTTATGATTTCAATGATAGGGATTATACCGGAAGTTATAGTGCTCAGCAGCCTGTTGCCACTATTCCTAGTTCTACACTGGAAGAACTGGGTCAGAATTATGCCTATTCATCCTCTTTGGAAATAATGAATGCTCGTTTTGTCGATTCAAATGAGGACAACACTTTGAATCGGAATGAAACAGCCAAGGTTATTTTTGAAATCCGAAATAACGGAACTCACACGTTGTATGATGTAGTTCCTACCGTTATTGAGACTACCGGCAATAAGCATATTTTCATATCTCCAAGCGTTCATGTAGAAAGTATTGCTCCTGGTCATGTGATTCGCTATACAGCAATGGTCAAGGCTGATAACCGTTTGAAGAATGGTACAGCTTGTTTCTGTGTTTCTGTGATACAAGGCGGTAAGACGATTTCCAAGGTTAATCAGTTTGATATTCCGACAAAATCCAGATAAGATTCCGGTAAGATAATAAATTTGTATGATAGTATCTTATTTTAGGATTCTGTTATATATAAAAAGGTAAAGGCGAGAATCAATGATGATTCTCGCCTTTACTTTTTGCTATATCTGTATTGTGCTTTTTTAATTCTGCCTTGGTCACCTCTTTGCTTTTATGGTGCTCTGTTTTATTTATTACCTTTGAAGTAATTTTATTTGTTTCTTTTTTACTGCTGTGATGATTTTCCTTATTCCTGTCAGTAGTTCCCCACTTGTTTGGAAATTCATATTCCGTTTCAGCCACTTCGAAATCAATCTTAGGCAATTTTGTGTCTTCTGGCTTGTAAGGAATTGGGTTTTCCATCATTTCAACTTTTACGGTTGCTACACCTTGTGCTATCATACCAATTTCTTTTGCAGCCTTCCATGATAGGTCAATGATTCTACCTCTTCCAAACGGTCCTCTGTCGATGACTTTTACGATAGTACTCTTGCCATTGCTAAGGTTTGTAACCTTGAGGTGCGTTCCGAAGGGATAAAACCGATGTGCACATGTTAAACTGTCATGATGTATTCTCTGGCCGCTTGCAGAACGGGCACCTGTTGCTCTTTTAGAGTAATATGATGCCTTGCCGTGCTGGTGCTTTTGTCCGTAGCATGGAACCAGGCTGAATATAGCCAAGATGGCTGTGATGAAAGATTTTGTAACCATATCTTCATATTTTATGGCACAAATATAAAAAAAAATGTTGAAAGATGCAAGTAAATCTCAGAAAATCAGTATCTTTGCACAAACTTTAACTTCATTTATGGAAAATAATATACCTCAGGAGTGGAATAAATTCTACTTGAAAGACGTATCGTTTGTGAATCTGATGATGCGCCGTATCTACAATGTACTGATTGTAGCCAATCCTTACGATGCGTTCATGCTTGAAGATGATGGACGTATCGAAGAGAAGATATATAATGAATATATGGAGCTGGGTCTCCGCTATCCGCCAACCTTTACTCAAGTTTCTACTACCGAAGAGGCTGCTGCCGTGCTGCGTTCTACCGTCATTGATCTGGTGATTTGCATGCCTGGCAATGCTGATAATGATGCCTTCGACGTAGCGCGCGACATCAAGGGTAAGTTTCCCAATATCCATTGTGTTGTTCTTACGCCTTTCTCTCATGGTATTACCAAGCGTATGCAGAATGAAGACTTGAGTATCTTCGATTATGTCTTCTGCTGGCTTGGCAACACCAATCTTATTCTTTCTATCATCAAGCTGATAGAGGATAAGATGAATCTTGAACATGACATACAGGAAGCAGGCGTTCAGATGATTCTCCTGGTAGAAGATTCTATCCGTTTCTATAGTTCTATATTGCCTAATCTCTATAATTATATATTGGAGCAGAGCAAGAACTTTTCTCAGGAGGCTCTGAACCGGCATGCGGCTACCATGCGTATGCGTGGCCGTCCTAAGGTGGTCTTGGCTCGTACTTACGAGGAAGCCCAGAAACTGTATGATAAGTATTCTGATAATACGTTGGGCGTAATCAGCGATGCACGTTTCCCGTTAAAGAGTGCTGCCAAAGCTTTTGGTAATGAGGTGATGCCTGAAGAGAAGCCTAAGCATCGTACGGATACTTTCGGTCGCGAGAAGTGTCCGGATGCTGGTTTGCAACTCTTCCGTTATATCAGGAAGAACGATCCTTTCGTTCCGCTTATCATAGAAAGTTCTGAAAGTGAGAACCGTGCGAAGGCAGAGGCAGAAGGTTTCCGCTTTGTTGACAAGAACTCGAAGAAGATGAGCGTAGATCTTCGCCGTCTGATGGAAGAGCACATGGGCTTTGGCGATTTCATATTCCGTGATCCTAAGACTCATGAGGAGATTATGCGCATTCACAGTTTGAAGGAATTGCAGGATAACATCTTCAATATTCCTAATGATTCCATGCTCTATCATATCAGCCGCAACCATATGAGCCGTTGGCTTTGTGCTCGTGCCATCTTCCCTGTATCAGCTTTCCTGAAGCACGTTACCTGGGAGAAATTACAGGATGTAGATGCTCACCGACAGATTATCTTCGATGCCATCGTGCAGTATCGTCACATGAAAAACATCGGTGTCGTAGCTGTTTTCGACCGCATGAAGTTTGACAAGTATGCCCACTTTGCCCGTATCGGAGAAGGCTCCCTGGGCGGAAAGGGTAGAGGTCTTGCATTCCTGGACAACATCATCAAGCGCCATCCTGAGTTCAATCAGTTTGAGAATGCCACCGTGCAGATTCCGAAGACCGTGGTGCTCTGTACCGATATCTTCGACGAGTTCATGATGAGCAACAATCTCTATCCGATAGCTTTGAGTGATGCTAGCGACGATGAGATTCTGAAGCACTTCCTGCATGCCCAGCTGCCCGATTCGCTGATAGCCGACTTCTTCACCTTCTTTGAGGCAACCAGGAGTCCTATCGCAATCCGTTCAAGTTCGCTGCTCGAAGATGCCCACTATCAGCCGTTTGCCGGTATTTATTCTACCTATATGATTCCGTATCTGGAGGATAAGTATCAGATGCTGCAGATGCTGGCCTGTGCCATCAAGGGCGTCTATGCTTCTGTGTTCTATCGCGACTCGAAGGCTTACATGACCGCTACGAGCAATGTCATCGATCAGGAAAAGATGGCTGTTATCTTGCAGCAGGTTGTGGGTAAAGACTATGGTACAAGGTTTTATCCTACCATGAGCGGTGTGCTCCGTTCGCTCAATTATTATCCGATAGGTGATGAAGAGGCTGAAGAGGGTATAGCCAGTCTTGCCTTGGGCTTGGGTAAATATATCGTAGATGGAGGTCAGACCCTTCGTGTTTGTCCTTACCATCCGAATCAGGTGCTCCAGACATCGGAAACCGAGCTGGCTCTGCGCGACACCCAGACCCAGTTCTATGCGCTGGATATGAAGCATGTGGGCAATGATTTCAAGGTAGACGATGGCTTTAATATCCTCAAACTTCGGGTGAAGGATGCCGTAGAAGACCAGAGTCTTACCTATATCGCATCTACTTTTGATCCATACGATCAGGTCATCAATGATGGAGTCTATGAGAATGGCCGCAAACTGATAACCTTCTCAAGTGTGCTCCAGCATGGAGTAGTGCCTTTGCCAGAGATACTGCAGATGTCGATGAAGTATGGAGCAGGGGCTATGCGCAGACCTGTGGAGATAGAGTTTGCCTGCAATATCAATAATGACAGGACTTGCGAATTCTATCTTCTTCAGATTCGTCCTATCGTTGATGCCAAGGAGATGCTTGATGAAGATGTGAAGGCTATCCCTGATTCCGACTGCCTGTTGCGTTCGCACAATTCGCTGGGTCATGGCATCAGCGAAGATGTGGTTGATGTGGTTTATGTGAAGTATGATGACCATTTCTCTGCGATGAATAATTTTTATGTAGCCGATGATATAGAACGAATCAATCGCAAGTTTCTTGCTGACGGCAAGAACTATGTGCTGATAGGTCCTGGCCGTTGGGGTTCCAGCGACCATTATCTGGGTGTACCTGTAAAATGGCCGCATATCAGCGCAGCCCGGGTTATCGTAGAGGTGGCTCTGAAGAATTACAATATCGATCCTAGTCAGGGTACTCACTTCTTCCAGAACCTCACCTCTTTTGGCGTGGGATACTTTACAGTAGATACAAATACCGGTGAAGGCGGCTTTGTAAATAAGGAAATCCTGGATGCAATGCCGGCTGTAGAGGAGACGCAATATGTCCGTCATGTGCGCTTTGACCACCCGATGAGAATTCTGATGGATGGTAAGAAGCAGGAAGGAGCCGTCTTGATTCCGAAGGAATGACGGGAAGAGTTGTCTCTGAACAGACATCAGAAACGTTCTATTTCTAGTTAAAGATGTATTTACAGTAGAATAAAATCTTCGTTCATCGACGCTGAATGTCCGTTCAGCGACGTTGAACCGCCGTTCATCGACGCTGAACCGCCGTTCAACGTCTATGAACGGAGATTTCATCTGATAGTAAAGACAATTTTATTTGATATAAACAACAAATAATCCTGGGAAAGTTTGGAATTTCCATCGAAAAGCCTTACCTTTGTTCCCAGCTAAAATGAATGCCTTATGAATATGTTAACAGAACAACAGACAGATACAAATCAGACAACCGACAGGAAATATCTTGTCCCATTCATTCTCATTACGTCGCTCTTCTTTTTGTGGGGCTTCGCTCGTGCCATTCTGGATGTGCTCAACAAGCACTTCCAGAATGCTCTTCACATCAGTATTACTCATTCCGCCCTTATTCAGGTTACCACCTATCTGGGTTATTTCCTGATGGCAATACCTGCTGGCTTTTTTATCAACCGGTATGGTTATCGCCGTGGAGTAGTCTTCGGTCTGCTCCTTTTTGGTGTGGGCGCCTTGCTCTTTATCCCGGGTGCTACGGTGGGCAGTTTCTCAGCATTCCTGCTCTGCCTTTTCATTATCGGGTGCGGTTTGGTGTTCCTGGAAACAGCCGCCAATCCCTATGTTACCGAACTGGGTGCCAAGGAAACAGCTACCAGCCGACTGAACTTATCGCAGTCGTTTAATGGATTGGGTGGCATTTTCGCCACACTTTGCATCGGTCAGTTCCTCTTCAACCAGACCGAAGAGGGCGGCAATGTGGTGGTGCCTTATACCATTCTGGGTATTCTGGTGCTGGTGATAGCTCTGGTCTTCTCACGTGTAGATTTACCGGAAATCAGTCATGTGGCTACAGCAGAAGATGAGGCAGCCGGTTCTAATATCAGCAAACTCTTTTCCCATCACAAGATGTTCGTGTTTGGACTTCTGGCTTTGCTGAGCTATGAAGTGGCAGAGATTTCAATCAATTCCTACTTCATCAATTTCGTTACGGGCATGAAATGGATGGACGACCGCACGGCTTCCGTAGCCCTGACTTGTGCGCTGGCATTCTTTATGGTAGGCAGATTTCTCGGTTCCTGGATTATGCGCCGAATCAAGGCAACAACGATGTTGCTGATCTGCGCTGTGGGGTGTGTTGTCTGTATACTTTTAGTCCTGTCAAATCTGGGTAAGCTATCGCTGGTAGCCCTGCTTTGCAACTATATGTTCGAGGCCATCATGTTTCCTACCATCTTCAGTATCGCCCTTACGGGGTTGGGCAATCTTACCAAGACAGCCTCTTCGCTTCTGATGATGACGCCAATCGGAGGTTGCGGTTTCCTGTTGATGGGACTCATCGCCGACCGTACTCATTTCACGCTTCCTTTCCTGGTACCGCTCGTAGGATTTGTCATCGTTCTGGCTTATGCGGCTCGTGAATATAAACTTGCCAAGAAATAACTGGCGGTTGGGACAGAAAGATGTAAATATAAAGATGTTAAATTGCTAACTGCGTTTAGCAAAAGCTTTGTGTTTTGTAGGGTATTGGTGCGGAATTAACTTTTTTAACTCGATTGCAACACGAAAAATCGAATTATCATTTTGTTGTCTCAAAAGAAAAAGGTAAATTTGCACTCGGTAAGGAAAGAGCCTCATAAGTTCTACACCTTATTATATATAAGAAAAAAAAGAATGTTTCATTAAACAATAAATTAAGTAAAATTATGGCAGTAGATTACAAGAAAATCGGTCTTGTGAACACTAAGGACATGTTCGCAAGAGCTATCAAGGGCGGTTGGGCCGTTCCTGCTTTCAACTTCAATAACTTGGAGCAGCTCCAGGCTATCATTCAGGCTTCTTCAAACTTGAAGTCACCAGTTATCCTTCAGGTATCTAAGGGTGCTCGTAAGTATGCTAACCCTACATTGCTCCGCTACTTGGCAGAGGGTGCTGTAGAGTATGCTAAGGAGTTGGGTTGCAACCATCCTGAGATCGTTCTCCACCTCGATCACGGTGATAGCTTCGAGACATGTAAGAGCTGTGTAGATTTCGGCTTCTCTTCTGTAATGATCGACGGTTCTGCACTTCCATACGAGGAGAACATTGCATTGACAAAGAAGGTTGTTGATTACGCTCATCAGTTCGGTGTAACTGTAGAGGGTGAGCTCGGTGTCCTCGCTGGTGTTGAGGATGACGTAGTTGCTGAGGAGTCTCACTATACAAAGCCTGAGGAGGTTGTAGATTTCGCTACACGTACAGGTGTTGATTCATTGGCTATCTCTATCGGTACTTCTCACGGTGCTTACAAGTTCAAGCCAGAGCAGTGCACACGTGACCCTAAGACTGGTCACCTCGTTCCTCCTCCATTGGCATTCGACGTATTGGCAGCAGTTGAGGAGCAGCTTCCTGGTTTCCCTATCGTTCTCCACGGTTCTTCTTCAGTTCCTCAGGAGTATGTTGATATCATCAACAAGTTCGGTGGTAAGTTGCCAGATGCAGTTGGTATCCCAGAGGAGCAGTTGACTAAGGCTTCTGAGAGCGCTGTTTGCAAGATCAACATCGACTCTGACTCTCGTCTTGCTTTCACAGCAGGTGTTCGTGAGACATTGGCTCTTCACCCAGAGTACTTCGACCCACGTCAGTACTGCGGTAAGGCTCGTGAGTACATGGTTGACCTCTATAGCCACAAGATCAAGGATGTTCTTCATTCTGACAACAAGTTGGCTAACCTCGACTAATCTTCGAGATTTTACAACACAAGATATGAGCGGGAATCCGAAAGGGTTCCCGCTTTTGTTTTATCTTTTTTTCGCGATTATACTATCTGTTGTTTTCATTTCCCCTTAGCGTTTCCATGAGCTGTTCAGGTGTACAGTCTTTTAATATCACCTTATTCTCTTTATCCAACAGGTAAATGGTTGGCATGGCTTTGAGCCCGTAAATCGTGCTCAAGCGGTTATCTGCTACGATGCGGAGCAGACTGAAGCCGGCTGGTATTGTCTGTTTGTCGAGCCATGCAGATATCTTGTGGCAGTTCTCGCAGTCAGGATCGTAGAAATATAAGATAACCTTCTTTTCCCGGTAATCGCTCAACTGATGAGGCTTGCCGTCTTCCAGCATAAAACTGATGTTGATAGCCTGTGTGCCAGGCAAGTTCTTTCTTACCTGTTTTAGTTTAAATCCTATTCTTTCTTTCTTGGTTTCATCGAAGTATGGCGATTTAGCCATGTCTTCCAGAAATAGGGCATATACCCTGTCGTTGCGCATGGGCGACTCAGGGTTCTCATAATAATGCTCGATGAGGCTTTCAAACTTCTCCTTAGATGGCTTCTGCTGGTAAGCTTTGGCTGTAAAGGCTGTAATCCCCTTCTGGGCTATTTCCTGGTCGAAACGTGCCAGAATGTCGATGAAGTTGACAAAACCTTGTTCTGCCATCTCCTTGTTTGCCAGTTCCAGGGTGTCGGAAAAGTTGAAGTTGTCCCAATAGTGCTCGCTCAGGTATGCAGCACGTTGCTCTACGCTGCGTAGACTGTCTGGCAGAGCAGGGTATGGGAAACTGTTCTGAGCCTTGGTTGGGGCTAAGGCTCCAGCCAGCATGAAGAAACTGAGAAATATGAATCTTGCCATCATCTTTATATTGGAATTAATGATATTACTAACGGGTGCAAAATTACAAAATTAAATTGAAAGTCGCAAGGTTTTTTATATAAAAATAGTACACTGATTTATGCTTAAAATCGTACGATTTTCTGATAATTGAACAAGGATTTCTGATATTATTTGTAATTTTGCAGCTGGAATCAATAAATCCCTAAAAAAATGGCAATTTCCAAGAAAAAGAGCCGTTTGACTTACGAAAGCATAAGCAAGATTTAAGAAAATAACCAAAACGAAATGAAACTGAAGAATGACATTGTAAACCTGATTGTGAGGGTAGAGCATCATTTATGCCCACAATATTGTGGCGTGGTAGACCGCCGACGCATTATCGCCTTTCTACTTCTGACGATAAGCGAGCTGATTATCATACCTTATCATTTTATGCTCTTTTTGCTGGTGAAAGAACCTTATGGTTTAAGCCTCTGTGGCTTGCATACATTCGTGTTCTGCATCCTGCAGTTCCTGATTTGGAAACGGAAGATAGCCTTCGTGAAGGGTATCTCTTCTCTTTACCTTCTGATGTTCGCCAAACTGGCTCTTGATAGCGTATTTTGCATCAATTTCGGTTTTGCTAATGATGATTTGAGCGTTATCTGCAACCTGTTTGTCGTCTTTATCCTGGCTATTACAGCGTTGAGCCAAACTTTGTATAAGACTTGCGCCATCATCACGGTGGGTATGATACCGATGTTGCTGATATGCCTGTTCAGCACTCCGCTTATGCCAGCTCTGTTCAGTATGAAGGCTATTTTCCTGGGTTTCATGATGCTGGTTTATGTGGCAGTATATAATATGAGTATTGTAACCAAGGGGTTGCGCCAGCCGAAACGGATGGCTCAGGTTGAAAACAAGGCGTTGAATATGCTTGCCGATTTGAAGGATAATGAACCGGAAGCAGCAGAAAGCCTAATGAAGCGTCTGACTCCTGATGTCCGGCAGAAGATTATTACCCATGCTTCTGAACATCTGTATAATGAAGAATTGAATAGAGTGGCATGGGATCTGGTTTGTGATGGGCTTACGTTCAGCGAAAAGGAAATATGCAAGCTGATTCTTCAGGGGCATACTTTAAAGGAAATTTGTGCAGAACTCAATAAGAGTGAATCAAATATCACCAGCCAGCGTTGCCATATCCGCAAAAAGTTGAATATGGACCGTCGCGACGATTTGAGGCGAACCTTGGAAGTAAGGTTCTATGATGCGCAGAAACAAGTAAAAAAGTCAGAAGCCGAGAACTCCTGACTTTTATGGATATTCTTATTTCTTGATCATTATTCTTCCAATCTGAGAAATGCTTTCGGAAGATACTGTATAATGTCGCTGGCGATGAGGCTCTCTTTACCCAGATCTTTGGCTGCAAGATCGCCAGCCAGACCATGAAGATGCATACCCAGGCTACAGGCATCTTCCTGTTTGTATCCTCTAGCCAGAAGACCGGTGATGATGCCTGTCAGTACATCACCGCTGCCTGCTGTAGCCATACCGCTGTTGCCCGTACTGCAGAAATCAATCTTTCCGTCAGGGTGGCAGAGTGCAGAATAATGTCCCTTTAATATAATGTATGCCTGGAGTCGTTCTGCCAGTTCGCTTGCCTTCATCAGTCTTTCGGTACAGCTGCTGCTCGCATTGCCGGCAAGTCGGTCGAACTCCTTCGGATGAGGTGTCATGATGATGTTCTTTGGCAACTGCTGCATCCACGCCCTGTGGCTGGAAAGAATATTGAGCGCATCGGCATCAATGACGAGCGGACAGGTAGCACGGCGCAGTTGGGCGATGAGGGCGATGGCTGTTGTCTCGTTCTGTCCCAATCCGGGACCTACGCCCAGCGCATCGAACATCTCTGTATCTACCGGTTCGCTGAATATGGTTTCTTCAGCATCCATCTGCAGTACCGCTTCAGGTACCGAAATCTGCATGATTTCATAATTCCGCTTTGGGGTATGGGCTGTTACCTTGCCCGCACCGGTTCTCAGACAAGCCTTGGTGGCTAATACCGAAGCACCGCTCATGCCGTAACTTCCCGCTATGAGCAGCGCATTACCCATGCTGCCTTTATGGGCAAAGTCGCTGCGCGATTTCAGGAGCGGACGGATGTCGTTCTCTTCGAGTATGCGGCACCGGCACTCCGTATTTTGGATGAATTCCTGGGAAAGTCTGATGTCGAGAACGCGCAGTCTGCCCAGGTACTGCTGGTTATCCGCCATCAGCATCGACAGTTTCTTCTGCTGCAGGGTAAGGGTCAGACTGGCACGGATAATGTTGGCATGGATATTATAGGAATTGTCCTCGGTCATCAGTCCCGAAGGGATATCGATGCTTACTACCTTGGCAGGACTCTGGTTGATATATTTCACCATCGCGGCGAATCCGCCAGCCAATGGTTTGTTGAGTCCGCTTCCAAAGAGTCCGTCTACCACCAGCGTTTCTGCATTGAGCTTAGGAGGGTCCAGGTTGGTGGTAATCTCAGTAAATTTCACTCTCTTTGCATCCAGCAGACGCTTCTTGTTGGCAAGACAGTCTGCCGACAGTTTATTCTGTACATTAAAGAGGTATACACTTACATCATATCCATCCTCGCTGAGCATTCTTGCCACAGCAAGCGCATCGCCGCCGTTATTACCCGGACCGGCGAAAACAACCACTGGAGTGCGGTTAGACCATTCCTCTTCTATGGCACGTGTCAGCGCTTTGGCTGCACGTTCCATCAGGTTGAGCGAACTGATAGGTTCATGCTCAATGGTGTATTTATCCAACTCATGAATCTGAGCGCTTGTGAAAATCTTCATATTATCTGATAATCTTAGTATTATCTGCGCGAACTGTCGTGATAATTTGTCAACTCATGCAGATAAACGGTTATTTTCATGCAAAAGTACAAAAAATAGTTGATGAAAGCACGAAGTTTCATGTTTTTTTCGTAATTTTGCAGAAAATATTATTATAGAACAGACTATGAGCATAGTAAAGATCAAGGATAAGAGCTTCAAGACATCGATTCCTGAGGCTGAGATTCTGAAGAAAGTACAGGTCGTAGCAGACCGTCTGAACAAGGATTATGCAGGCAAGAAACCTGTCTTCCTGGCAGTATTGAACGGCGCATTTATCTTTGCAGCCGACTTGATGCGAATGATTACCGTGCCAAGCGAGATTTCATTCGTGAAGTATGCTTCTTACGAGGGTACCTCCTCTACGGGCAGCATGAAGACCCTGATGGGTTTGAACCAGGATTTGGCTGGCCGCCACGTGGTTATCGTAGAGGACATCGTAGATTCCGGTTTCACCATGGCTCACATGATTGAAGACCTGAAGAAGATGAACCCAGCCAGCGTTGAGGTTTGTTCCCTCCTCGTGAAACCAGGCAACTTGAAGGTTGATCTTGATATCAACTATGCTGTTATGGAAATCCCTAACGATTTCATCGTAGGATATGGATTGGATTATGACCAAGAAGGCAGAAACCTCCGCGACATCTACACCATTGTAGAAGAATAGGGGGTGAAGCATGTGGGAGAAAATAAGTGATTATTGCTTGGATGTCTCCAAGTACTTCTTGACTGCTGTATTTGTCGCATCTTTAATGGTGGATTTGGGTGAAATGCGGTGGTTGCTATATGCAATTAGTGGCGTTTTGGCAACAATCTTCTTTTGTGCAGGTTTGTTCTTCATATCCAAAAGTAAGGATGAGAAAGAAAGGAAGTATAAAACAACTCGAAAGTATAACAATAAAAATAGGAGGACATAAAATGGATGCATTATTCTTCTTAGGCGTTGTAACAGTTCTCTTTGGAATTGTTTTTGCAGTTCTTTTGTCTCCAAAGGGGCAGAAGTGGGTTAATAAATATAGTTAGGTTTCTGACACAACATAAATATTTTATATATATATTAAGGTAAAAATGAAAAATATCGTAATTTTCGGCGCTCCAGGTGCAGGTAAAGGTACACAGAGCGACAAGATGATCGAGAAGTATGGTCTCGGTCACATTTCTACAGGTGATGTACTTCGTAACGAAATCAAGAACGGTACAGAACTTGGTAAGACAGCTAAGGGTTATATCGACAATGGTCAGTTGATTCCAGACGAGTTGATGATTGACATCCTCGCAAGCGTATACGATAGCTTCGGTAAGGATCACGCTGGTGTAATCTTCGACGGTTTCCCACGTACCACTCCACAGGCTGAGGCTCTGAAGAAGATGCTTTCTGAGCGTGGTCATAAGATTGCTGCGATGATTGAGTTGGCTGTTCCTGAGGATGAGCTGATGGCTCGCCTGATTAACCGCGGTAAGGAAAGCGGCCGTTCTGATGATAACGAGGAGACTATCAAGAAGCGTCTCAATGTTTATCATACACAGACTGCTCCGCTCATCGACTGGTATGAGAAGGAAGGCATTCATCACCACATCGAGGGTCTCGGTACTGTAGATGAGATCTTCGCTCGTGTTTGCAATGTAATCGACAACTTGTAATCAAGATAAAGAATCTTCCCCGCTATGGTGGGGAAGATTTATTCATTAAATAAATAAAAAGAAAAGAATAAATGGCTGAATCCAATTTCGTAGACTACGTAAAGATACAATGCCGCTCTGGTAAGGGTGGCAAGGGCTCCATGCACCTGCGCCACGTAAAGTACCAGCCTAACGGCGGTCCTGACGGTGGCGACGGCGGACGTGGAGGAAGCATCTATCTCCGCGGCAACCATAACTACTGGACGTTGCTGCACCTCAAGTATCAGCGCCACTTCTTTGCCGAGCATGGTGGAAATGGTGGCCGTGATAAGTGTCATGGAACCGATGGCAAGGATATTTATATCGATGTGCCTTGCGGTACCGTGGTATATAATGCCGAAACAGGCAAGTTTGTATGCGATGTGGCTTATGACGGGCAGGAAGTTCTGCTCCTCAAGGGCGGTCGTGGCGGATTGGGCAACTTCCAGTTCCGTACCTCTACCAACCAGGCTCCTCGCTATGCACAGCCGGGCGAACCTATGCAGGAGATGACCATCATCATGGAGCTCAAGCTCCTTGCCGATGTAGGTCTGGTAGGTTTCCCTAATGCCGGTAAGTCAACTTTGCTGAGTGCCGTATCAAGTGCCCGTCCTAAGATTGCAAACTATCCGTTTACTACGCTCGAACCATCGCTGGGTATCGTAGATTATCGCGATCACCAGAGTTTTGTCATGGCTGATATTCCTGGCATCATCGAGGGCGCGAGCGAAGGAAAAGGTTTGGGCTTGCGATTCCTCCGCCATATTGAGCGCAACTCTCTGCTGCTCTTCATGGTTCCGGGCGATACTGACGACATCAAGAAAGAATATGAAGTATTGCTGGGCGAACTGAAAAACTTCAATCCGGAGATGCTCGACAAGCATCGCGTGCTGGCTATCACCAAGTGCGATCTGCTCGACGAAGAACTGATTGAAATGCTCAAGGAAACTTTGCCTACCGATCTTCCGGTGGTCTTCATCTCGTCTGTTACCGGACAGGGTATCCAGGAACTGAAGGATGTGCTCTGGAAGGAACTCAATTCAGAGAGCAACAAGCTTCAGGAGATTACTGCCGAAGATACGCTTGTTCACCGTGACAAGGATATGTCTCGCTTCCAGCAGGAACTGGCTGCAGAGGGCGAGGATGTAGTAGAATATATTGATGAGGATGAAATCGAGGATGTTGACGACCTCGATGATTTCGAATACGAATAAATGTTATGATCAAAGAATATCAGGTAGCCGCTGGCGTCAAGGCTTTCTCTACTACCCGCAAGGGAGGAGTAAGCCTGGGCAACTATGGCGAATTTAATATCAATGAGTTTTGCGGTGACAATGCAGAACATGTGGCTGAAAACCGCAAGCGTCTTGCCACAGAGTTGGGTATTGATACAGCCCATATCATCATGCCCCATCAGGTGCATGGAGTAGAGGTGCGCAATATTGCCGGTGAGTTTCTCACCATGCCTGAGAATATCCGCAAGATGGTGCTTGAAGGTGTAGATGCCGTGATGACTGACCAGAAAGGTGTATGTATCGGTGTTTCTACTGCCGATTGCATCCCTGTGCTTCTTTATGATGAGGAGCATCATGCTGTGGCTGCCATCCATGCCGGCTGGCGTGGTACGCTGGCTCGCATCGTGCATAAAACCATTCAGGAGATGGCGTTTACCTATCATACCGACCCGAAGAAGTTGAAGGCGGTGATAGGTCCGGGCATTTCGCTCGACCATTTCGAGGTGGGCGATGAGGTTTACGAGGCTTTCGAGCAGGCTGCTTTCCCTATGGAAGAGATTGCCGAGCAGCGTCCTAATGCCGCCTTCTCGGTTGATCCTGCTGAGCGTGAGCGCCTGGCTGCTGAGGGTAATATCGTGCAGCCGCTGAAATGGCATCTCAATCTTCCGCTCTGCAACAGACAGATACTTCTGCATTGTGGAGTGGCCGAAGAGAATATCCAGGATTGTGGCATCTGTACCTTTGCCCATAGCGATGAGTACTTCTCTGCCAGAAAGCTGGGTACAGAGAGTGGCAGAATCTATACAGGCATCTTGTTGAAGTAAAAGCCTGCTAGCAGGTAAGTATCAGATAGTTTTCAAGATAACATCCATTTTTCCTTTTCTGTAAGAACGGAGAGGGAGAAATGGATGTTTTTCAGTTAATAGTTAATAGTTTATAGAATATTTTGAAAATCCGAAAGAAAAAGTAAATAATGAAAAGAATGAAAAAAGGATTGCGGCTATTGGCTGTGGCAGGACTCATGGTGTTCTCGCTGAGCAGCTTTATGCCCGCTAAAAATGTATTCACGGCAGCCGAACAGCAGCAGGTGAGTATTGCAACACCCGGTCTCTTTGCCCAGAGTCAGGCATTTAATGTAGACTTTGAGATATTCCGTGCTAAGGAATATTCCTTCCCGCTTCCTGTGGGCAAAGCAACCCTTCTGAACAATCATGTGTTGCGTATCTCTACCTCTAAAGGCGATGCTGTCAAGGCGATGCTCGAAGGTTATGTGCGACTTTCCAGAAAGTCGGAATCAATGGGTAATGTCATCGTGGTGCGCCACGATTGTGGTCTGGAAACCGTTTATGCCAACAATGCCGAGAACCTGGTTAAGGTAGGACAGCATGTGGATGCCGGACAGACGATTGCCATTGTAGGCTCTAAGGAGGGTGAAACTTATTGCGACTTCTCTATCATGGTGAATGGCGGTAGGTTGAATCCGGAGACTTTCATAGAGTTGAAATCGCATAAGTTGCGCCGCCAGACCGTGCAGTTCCGCAAGCATGGTGCCCGTGTCATCGCTTCGGTTATCGGTGGCAAGGATTCTTCTGTAGGAAGAAATGCTGAGGCTGACAAGGAGGCATCTGGCAAGAAAAAGGGTAGAATAGGAGATGGAATGACGCTCGATCCTGATGAGGTTTATGATCCGTTTACCATTACCAATACTTTCGAGCTTGATTTGGAGAAGATAGAAAAGACAGCCTGGGCTTATCCTTTGCCGGGTGCCAAGGTAATCAGTCCTTATGGTGGCAAGCGCCGCCATTCGGGGGTTGACCTCAAGACGTGCCCGAATGATGAGATAGTGGCTGCCTTTGACGGTACGGTCGTTGCATCAGGACCCTACTATGGTTACGGCAACTGTATCCGTATCAGGCATGCTTATGGTTTCGAGACGCTCTACAGCCATCAGAGTAGGAACAAGGTGAAGAAGGGCGATAAGGTAAAGGCTGGTCAGGTAATCGGCTTGACGGGCCGTACCGGTAGGGCTACCACAGAGCACCTTCATTTCGAGGTTAGCTTTGATGGTAGACGACTGGACCCAGCCATCATTTATGACCACGGCAAGCATCAATTGAAGCCTGTAACCCTTCATCTGACGAAGGGCAGGGGCGTTAAGAGTGTAAAGAACCAGTAACCGTTTTACTCTTCACCTGGAATTTAATGACTGTTTAAGAAGAACAGCCCACTAGCGTCTATGTAGCTAGTGGGCTGTTCTTCGAATATTAGTATCCTGTCTTTCGCTTGCCAGTACTCTATTCATGGCTCCCATTATCAGAAAACAGTTCGCCCGTGCGCTGTTATCATACAAGCACACGGGCGAAACATGTATTTATGATAGAGAAGTATTATTTCTTCTTCTGGGATTTACGATTGGCTCTCTGCTGGCGATACTTTGCCTTCTGACGGGCAGAGCCACTACCGTGAGCACCCGTTATGTACTTTTTCTTCTTGGCTTTGGTCTTCACCTTGTCGTCGTCATCCTTCTTAGGACCACCGCCGCCCTTGAAGACCATACCGCCCATGATAATATCGTCAATGTCACTCATATACCTTAATTATATAATAAATTAGTGATGGAAGAGGCGAACGTGAGTAAACGCCATGGCGATGCCGTACTTGTCGCAGGTATCAATAACATTGTCGTCACGGATACTACCGCCTGCTTCTGCTATGTATTCAACACCACTCTTGTGAGCACGCTCAATATTGTCGCCGAATGGGAAGAAAGCATCACTACCTAATGATACACCCTTGTTCTGTGCAATCCAAGCCTTCTTCTCCTCGCGGGTCAATGGCTCAGGCTTCTCAGTAAAGAACTGCTCCCAAACGCCGTCCTGCAATACATCCTCCCACTCATCAGAGATGTAGACATTGATGGTATTGTCGCGGTCGGCACGACGGATCTTCTCCTTGAAAGGCAGGTTCATCACCTTAGGACACTGGCGCAACCACCACTCATCAGCCTTAGAACCAGCCAGACGTGTACAGTGGATACGGCTCTGCTGGCCGGCACCGATACCGATAGCCTGACCATCCTTTACGTAGCATACAGAGTTACTCTGAGTATACTTCAGGGTGATGAGCGAGATAATCAGATCGCGCTTAGCCTCAGGAGTGAAAGTCTTGTTCTTGGTAGGAACATCCTCGAAGAGAGCAGGATCATCGAGCTTCACCTCGTTGCGTCCCTGTTCGAAGGTAACACCGAACACCTGCTTGTGCTCGACAGGAGCTGGCACATAGTCAGGATCAATCTTGATAACGCAGTAGGTACCCTTGCGCTTTTCCTTCAGAATCTCGATAGCCTCAGGGGTATAGCCAGGAGCAATGACACCATCGCTTACCTCACGCTTGATGAGGAGGGCTGTAGCCTCGTCGCATACATCGCTCAGCGCAACAAAGTCGCCATAAGAGCACATGCGGTCAGCGCCACGGGCACGAGCATAGGCACAAGCCAATGGAGAGAGCTCAAACTTGACATCATCAACGAAGTAAATCTTCTTCAATGTGTCGCTCAGAGGCAAGCCGATAGCTGCACCGGCAGGAGAAACGTGTTTGAAACTAGCGGCAGCAGGCATTCCTGTAGCAGCCTTGAGCTCCTTGACCAATTGCCAGGAATTGAAGGCATCCAGGAAGTTGATGTAGCCAGGACGGCCGTTGATCACTTCGATAGGAAGCTCCCTTCCGTCATCCATATAGATGCGAGAAGGTTTCTGATTTGGATTACATCCGTACTTAAGTGCTAATTCTTTCATCTTCTAAGAAATGTATTTTGGAATTTGGCGCAAAGTTACAAAAAATGATTGAGATATTGGACTTCTGTTTCGTAAAAAGCCCTAAAAAACAGCATTTTTATGATATAAAGCATTTTTTTTACCCCAAAACATAAAAAAGTCGGGAAAAATGTACTCTGTTTCATTCTTTTTCAGTACTTTTGTTCCCAGTTAGCAAATATGAGAGGATTGTTATGAAACAGGATTTGAAAGTCCTTGCTGAACACATAGAAAAGAAGGTTGGCAAGGCTCATGTTTTCCACAAAATGTGGGATGTTTTGAAAGGGAAGGAGAAGCCTTCCCGCCAGACTTTGGACAAGCTGGCGCTGCTCGCCGGATTCCAGAGTTGGGATGATTTCCAAGGTGCTTTACACGGCACGGAGGATGGGCTCGTGAATTATGATGCGGGCGAAAAATAAAAGAATGGAGCATGGTTGGTTTAGTAGGCAGCCATGATTTATTTAATTGTAAAGAATAGTTGTTTTTCGGTATAAGATTGTAGATAAAAAAAGGGAATCCGGTCGTGAGACTGGATTCCCTTTATTTTTTTTCTGATTAGGTCTCCTAAGAAAAATTATTCTGCACCCTTAGCTACAGTCTTCTTCTCAGCGATACGAGCCTTCTTACCAGTAAGCTTACGCAAGTAATACAACTTAGCGCGACGAACCTTACCATGCTTGTTCACCTCGATAGAATCGATAGCTGGTGACTCGATAGGGAAGATACGCTCAACACCTACAGTACCAGACATCTTGCGAACTGTGAAACGCTTCTTGTCACCATGACCAGAGATCTTGATAACAACACCACGATAGAGCTGGATACGCTCCTTAGTACCCTCGACGATTTTGTAAGCGACTGTGATAGTATCACCTGCCTTGAACTCAGGGAACTTCTTGCCGGTTGCAAATGCTTCTTCAGCAACTTTAATCAAATCCATTTTTTGTATAAAATTAAAAATTGTTTGTCGTTCCAACGCAACATGGACTTGGACAACACTTCTGCCCAGACAACAGCGGTTACGCCGAAAAGCGGGTGCAAAGTTACTACTTTTTCTTGTATCTCGCAAATTTTCAGACACTTTCTTTCTTTTTTCTCGCAGATTTAACTATTTTTCTTTCTGGTCAGCGTCTTTTCCCACAGATTTCACGGATTTCACAGATTTATTTTGTATCTTTGCGCTCTAAAAGTATTTAGTGTATTAAGTATGAAGGAAAAAAATAGTATCAAGATTTACCTTGCTTCGGCAGTCATGCTGCTGATGGCAAGTCCGGCTTTCGCCCAGAAATACAAGGTGGCGAAGGTGGAGAGAACCCGAATATTGGTTGATCAGAAATGGGATGCACAGCCTGATGCTGAGGCTGCCAGATTTATCGCTCCTTATAAGAGTAAGGTAGACAGTATCATGGGCCCTGTTGTAGGTCATATTGCTCATGATATGACCCGCCACCGTCCGGAGAGCGAACTCAGTAACTTGCTCTGTGACATCCTGGTATGGGGTGGCAAGCAGTTTGAAGAACAGCCTGTTTTCGCTGTTTACAATATGGGTGGCATCCGTTCTAATCTTGCCAAAGGTAAGGTTACTGTAGGCGATGTGAACGATATGGCTCCTTTCGAGAACAAAATCTGTTTCCTGACCCTGAAGGGCGATAAGGTTCTGGAGCTTTTCCAGCAGATAGCTCATCGTGGCGGCGAAGGCTTGAGCCATGCTGTAAGAATGGTTATCACCAAGGATGGCAAGCTGAAGAGCGTTACGCTGAACGGTGAACCTGTTGATCCTGAGAAGAGTTACCGCGTTGCAACCCTCGATTATCTTGCCGAAGGTAATGACCAGCTCGTAGCCTTCAAGAGCGGAACCGATGTCTTTGCTCCTAAGCAGAAAGAGAACAATGTGCGCTACATCATCATGAATTATTTCCGTGAGATGCAGACTCAGGGCAAGGTGGTGGAATCTAAGATTGAAGGCCGCTGCGTGGTAGAATAGATGATAGTTAATAGTTGATAATTCTGATGAAACATACATTATTATATATAGGTCTGGCTCTGGCATCCTTCATGATGCAGCCGGCAGCCGTTCAGGCTAAAGCTAAGAAAGAGGCAAAGGTGGTAAAGCAACTCGTAGTGCTCCATACCAATGATACGCATTCATGCGTAATGCCCATCAATCCGAATCTCGCAGATACGGCAACAGCAAATCGTGGCGGTTTCCTCCGTAGGGTGGCGATGATCAGTCAGGAACGTAAGACGAATCCCGACTTGCTGCTCTTTGACAGTGGCGATTTCTCACAGGGTTCACCTTATTACTCTCTCTTCAAGGGAGATGTGGAAGTAGGACTGATGAACGAGATGAAATATGATGCTGCTACCATCGGCAACCATGAGTTTGATTTCGGAATAGACAATATGGTGCGCATCTTCAAGATGGCGAAGTTTCCTATCGTCTGCTCCAACTATGATTTCACCGGTACCGAACTGGCAAATGTCGTAAAGCCTTATACCATTATCAAGCGCAAGGGACTGAAGATTGGCGTTTTCGGCTTGTGTCCGGAACTTGCCGGCTTGGTAACCGAAGCCAACTATGGCTGCATCAAGTATCTCGATCCTATCGCCAAGGCAAAGGAAATGACAGAGATATTGAAGAAGAAAGAGAAGTGTGATGTCATCATCTGTATCTCCCACCTGGGCTGGAAGATAGATGGCATCGACGATTCTGAGGTAGTCCCAGCCACCCGTGACATCGACCTGATACTGGGCGGTCATAGCCATACCTACTTCAAGCAGTTGGAGTATCTGAATAATCTCGATGGCAAACCGGTGCCAGTCGACCAGAACGGCAAGAGCGCTATCTGGGTAGGAAAAATGACATTGGATATTGTGAAGAATAAATAAAAAAAAGGTTGATACCAGGCAAAACGCGAGGTATCAACCTTTTCTTTTATTATCTATTCCTAAAACGTTAATCTTTTCTCAAATCCTTATTCCTTGTTGGAAGAAGCATAGAGACCGATGCAGGCACCGAGGAAGCCACCGCTCTTCTGGGTGCTCAGGTTAGAGGCATCTACACCCTTGGCAAGAAGCTGCCAGTTGCCGCCTTCTTCAGCATAATAGAAATCATAATATCTGTCATGACCTTCTACCTTCAGCTTCAGCTTACCTCCCTTGATAGGAGCAGAGGCGATAGTTACGTTGTTCTTCTCGGCACGGGTCAGGGTAATCATCAGCTTGCCATTCTTCATGGTCTTACCCAATACGAAGTTGTGGTCTTCCTTCTGGAGAAGTGCCAAGCCTGCGATATCCTTGTCGTTGCGAGGAGTAAAGTTGATTTCTGTCTCAGCTGTGAAGGTGCCGTGCTGCTGACGTGCCCAGATGGCAGACATCGGTTCACGCTTGTAGATGTTGCCTGGCAGGAGATTGAACTTCAATTTGCCGTTTTCTACCTTGTAACAGTCAACGAAGTCGCGGAGGAACATCCAGCGTGGATTCAACTCTTTCAGACCCACCTTACTGTTATCTGCTTCGAAGTTATCCACATAAGAGAAGTTGCCTGAGAACTCATTCTTCTTTGCAGGCTTCAAACCAGCCTTCTCTCCAACGGTAGAGATAGGAGTATTCTTGGCAAGAATCTCTGGCCATCCATTCTTCCAGGTTACAGGCAGGAGATAAGTATCGCGACCTGTGTTGTACATATCCTCTTCGTATGGGCGGCAAGCCAGGAATACAGCCCACCAGTTACCCTTGCCATCTTCTACGATGTCGGCATGACCGGCACTTGATACTGGGTCCTTGCGGTTAGGGTCGAGACCGGTACGCTGGGTAAGGATAGGGTTGTTAGGGCATTCCACCCATGGTCCCATCGGATTCTTGGCACGCAGGATAACCTCACTGTGCCATCCGCCTGTACCACCTTCTGCGCACATCAGATAATAGAACTTGCCCTTCTTGAAGAGGTGAGGACCCTCAATCCAGATAGGACGCGCCTCAACATGGGTTCCGCCACGCAGAATCTCCTTGAAGTCGCCCTTGATGCTGTCGCCCTTCACGTCGAATTCGAAGCAGCGGATAGCACGCTGACCCTCATAGTCGGCACCACCAACTACCGGACCGTTATGTACGATATATCCCTTTCCGTTGTCATCGAAGAAGAAGCTAGGGTCGATGCCGTCAATCTTCTTCAGATAGATAGGCTCGCTCCAGCCTTTGGAAGGATCTTTTGATTTCACAAAGAAGTTGCCGGCTCCCACATTGGTGGTAATCATATAGAAGGTCTTGTTCTTCTTGTTATAGCTGATGGCTGGTGCGAAGATACCGGCTGATACCTGCTGACCCTTCAATGGAACCTGTGATGTGCGGTCGAGAACATGACCGGCAGGCTGCCAGTTGACCAGGTCTTTACTGGTTGAGAGAGGCACACCTGGGAAGAAGGTAAACGAAGAGTTTACCAGATAGTAGGTGTCGCCTACGCGACAGAGTGATGGGTCTGGATAGAAACCAGCCAGTACTGGGTTGTAATACTGGTGAGTCTTGTCAATTTCAACATTGAAGCGAGCGTCATTTCCCGCATACTTGAAATAGTCAAACTCAGCTGTCTGCGCCTGTGCAGCGGCTGCAAGCGTCAGGGAAAGCGATAAGATTGCAATTTTCTTCATTTTATTATTGGGTTTAAAATTACAGAATGAGTATCTGAACTCATGGCTGAAGCATGTATTCAGAATTCTGCTGCAAAGTTAACGCTTTCCTTTTAAATATACCCCCACAGAATGTTACCAACACTTTGCGAGGCGTATCATAAGCATCTTTATTTGTAACAAATACTTTATTTTGGGAAACATCTGGCCTCTTCTGCAGTGAAAAGGCTAGATTTTCCGGTGTGCCTGCATATAATCGCGAGGCGAAGAGCCATAAAAGTTCTTGAACATGGTGCTGAAGCTGGCTGGGTTGGAGAAACCGCAGCTAAACATGATGTCTGTTATCGTCTTGTTAGAGTGGCTCAGCAACTTTTCGGCATATTGCAGACGGGTATTGCGGATGAAGGCATGTGGCGTCTGGTTGGTCAGTTCCTTCATTCGGCGGTGCAGATGCACACGGCTCAGTCCTACTTCGCGAGCAATCATATCCACACTCAGGTCTTCATTATCCATGTTATCATTGATTACCTTCATCACCTGTTCCATCAGCTGGTCTTTTGGCGAAAGGACTTTTTCTATCGCAATCTGCTTGTCGCTCTGTCTCTCGTTGCCCATAAACTTGTTTTTCAAAGTACGGCGCACGTTGAGCAGGTTGATGATGGTGCGGCGCAGAATGTCCATATTGAACGGCTTCACCACATAGGCATCGGCACCCGACTGCAAACCGGTCAGCTGGTCTTCCTCTCTGCTCATTGCTGTAAGCAGAATCACCGGAATGTGGTTGGTGTTCACATTGTTCTTAATCTTGGTACAGAGCGTATTGCCGTCCATCTCTGGCATCATGATGTCTGAGATAACGAGGCTTGGCTTCTGCTTGATAATCTCTGGCAGCGCCTCCTTTCCGTTGCAGAAGGTAAGGATATTGTAGGTTTCCTGTAGTTGGGTCTTCAGGAAATTACGTATTGCCTCATCGTCTTCTACCACAGCGATGGTGCTCTTTGCCTTGCTCTTGAAATCTTCTTCGGCGTCATTGGCTGTATCGGCAGCATTCTCTTCGTTTCCTTCCTCCATGTTTTCTTCCAGTTCCTTGATGTCTTCAGCAGTCTGTGGCTCCGGTGCATCTATCATTTCTTCCGGTTTCAGATGCTCGTTGCCCAGAGGCAGCGTGATGAGGAACTGGCTTCCTTCCTTCCAGTCGGCTTCATCAAGTGTCTTGTTGTTGGCGGCTGTAATGGTTCCGTAGTGCAGTTCCACGAGCGAGCGCGTCAGGTCGAGACCGATTCCCGTACCTACATTCCGGTCATTAGAAGTGGTGGTACTCTGATAGAAACGCTGGAAAATCGTTTCGAGCTTTTCCTCCTGAATGCCCTTGCCGCTGTCCTTGATGGCGATGCGGACATGATGAGGCGAGTGGGAGAGGGTGATACGGATTCTGCCGCCTGCAGGAGTAAACTTGAAGGCGTTTGACAGGACATTCATCAATACCTTGTCAAAGTTGTCGCGGTCTATCCATACCGGGAGGGCCTCGTCTTCGTGCTCAAAGGTGAAGTGGATGCTCTTGGCTATCGCCTGCTGGCAGAAGAGTTTGTATTCATCGCCAATAAAGGCAACCATATCGGTTTCGCTCATGTGCATCACCATCTGTCCCTTGTCAATCTTTCTCAGGTCCATCATCTGGTTAATCAGGTGCAGGATTCGTTCCGAGTTCTTGCGCATCATATCGTAGATGCCCTGACGGTGGGCGTCTTTATCTTCCTTAATCAGCGTGAACAGCGGAGTGAGGATAAGGGTCAATGGGGTACGGATTTCGTGGCTGATGTTCATGAAGAACTTCAGTTTTGCTTCGCCCATCTCTTCCGCATGGATATGCTGCTGCAATATGAGCTGGTCTTCCATCTTGCGTTTGCGGTGCTTGACATAGAGCAGACAGAGCCCCAGGAAGGCAAGCAGATAGCAGATTCTTGCCCAGATGCTGGCGTACCAGGCTGGGTGAACGATGATGGAGAACTCCTTGACAGGGGTTTCGTATCCGTTGCAGATGGCCTTGACACGGAACTTATAGGTACCTGCTGGCATGTGTGAGAATGACAGCTCGTTCATGCCAGACTGTATGGTTCGCCAATCCTCACCATTGATGCTGTAGGCGTAACTGATCTGCTCTACATTATTATATGTAAGAGTAGACAGATGGATGGTGAAGGTGTTGTCTTCATGAGATAAGGAGAACTTGTCGCTGTTGTAGGCGCCTTTGTCGGTGATAGTATAGATGCCCGATTCCATATCCTGGTATATAGGCTTGTTGCCCAAAAAAAATCCTGATATGGTAACTTTTGCCTGCCAAGGATGCTGTTTCACCTTGTCCGTATCAAACCAGTTGATACCGCCGGTTCCGCCCATCACCAGCATCTTTCCTCCCCAGAGCGTGCAGGCTGCTGCATCGCTGAACTCATTGCTCTGCAAGCCATTGTCTGAGTAGTACTTGTTGATGGTACCTTTTTCTGTATCTATCTGGTTTAAACCACAGGTAGTTCCTATCCAGATTCTGCCCTTGTAGTCTTCTATGATGCTGGTTACGCTGTTGTCAGAAAGTCCAAGTTCTGTGTTATAAATCTTCGGATGAGCATATCCCTTCTTCGGATCATAGCAGATTGCGCCGTCTTCAGTGCCAAACCATACGCGGTTCTTGCTGTCAGAATAAACGCAATGAGAGAAACTGCCCTTGCTCAGACAGTTGACGCCACCGAAAGTGGAAGTCCAGCTGTTTTTTTGCTGGTCATAGCAAGCCAGCCCCACAGAAGTGGCTACGAAAACCCGCTTACCATCTTTTGAGATGCTAAGATTTATGAGGTAATCATTAGGAATACTGTTCTTTTTCAGGTTATTGTCGGCATCATCTTGTGTTTTCCAATGCTTGATGCTTCCATCTGGAGAAAGGCGGAAAAGTCCTTTGCCCATGGTAGCAAACCATACATTGCCCTGCGGGTCTTCCTTGATATCGAAGATGCCCGCCTGGTTGCCAATGCCTAGGCTGAATGGATGGAAAGATCCCCCCGCATCTATCAATCCTATGCCGTTAGTATAGGTTCCTACCCATGTCCTGCCTTTCTTGTCTTTGCAGAGTGCCAGTACCGTGGTGTTGCTTAATAAATGGCTCTTGATGCTACCGGTTTTTATGTCAAAGAGGTAAAGACCATCCTTGTCGGTGCCCACCCAGACTTGATCGCCCTGGTTGGCACACAGACTTGTGATGCTGTTTTCGCCTATCACGTTGCGGCTGTCCAAACGGTAGCCCATATAGTTGAAATCGCATTGAGCCTGCGACTGCATGAATACGCCCTTCTGGAGCATACTCACCCAGATGTTTCCCGTAGAATCTTCTATAATGCTGGTAATCTTGCTCTTGGCAAGATTTACTTCATGGCAGAACAGAGGATTATTTTGCAAGAATCCTGTTACAGGATTATACACGAAGATACCCATACCATCGCAACCGATAAACAAGCGCTGGTCGCGGCTGATATAGATGTTGTCAATAGGAAGATTGCCAATGCCGGCTATCTTGGTGAAGGCGGTTGAACCTGTCTTGAGAAGGTAAACACCATCATTCTTGGTAGCAAGATAAATGTTGCCCTTGTTGTCTTGCCTGATATCTTGTGTGTTAAGTTGCTCTGTTCCCATGATGCGTGAAACAAGCTTGCCGTTCTTTTCTTTCCGTAACAGCTTTCCGTTTTCCAGGATAATCCAGAGCCTTTCTTGTTTGTCTTCCAGAATCTTATGTATGTATTTCAGATTCTCCACTTCTCCTTTCATGGTGTAACAGGCGTTTGCATCTATTTTCTTGGTCATGATGCCGTAACCGGAGGTAACGACAGCAATATCGCCATTGTGCAAACGGCTTACCTGGTTAACGTAAGTGTTTATAGGCTTATTTCTTGAATCGAGCATAGGTACGTTGCAGAACCTTTTACCATTAAGCATAAGCAGCGACTTGTTTGTTCCCAGCACAATACGCTCCTTTTCATCCTGTGTTATACAGTTGATATAGTTGCTGTTGAGCCCGTTACTGTTGCCGTAGGTTTTTCTGATGACCATAAAGTTATAGCCATCATAGACATTCAAGCCGTTACGGGTGGCAATCCAAATGAAACCATTTGAATCCTGGAACACCTGAGTGGCAAGGTTGCTCGAAAGCTGGTTGTCTGAATTGAAAAGTTTTCCTCGCTGCGCCATCATGTTCTGCGCAGTGAGACAGAAGATAAACATCAGTAAAAGACCGATGTATCTCATTGTTCTGAGGTTTGATTTCATGGAAATCATCATGATTCTTGGTTTCATTGTCTTTTGGCTTTTTTATATTCGTTTGCAAAAATACAAAAATTATGGGAGAATAGTGCACGGAAATGTATGTTTTTTATAGATTTGTGCTAAAAAGATGTTAAAATGTTACGTAGAGTAAAGATAATGTTACATGTGGTACGGGAGAAAAACTATTGGTTACTTATTATAAAGTATATATGATAGATTAGGAGTATCTTTGCATCGGTTTTTAAAGTTGTATGTTTCAGAACATTTAGGTTAGTTAGGTTTATACATAATAGTTTGTAGAATAGGTTTAGAATTTCTAAAAGATTTTGATATTATGGTTTTTATATAGAATCATGATTAATTGGTTTTCGGGAATGGTGCGTAGTGATTACGCGCCATTCTATTTTAAAAGACTAGCATCCTTTTCTGTAAACTGGAACCTGACAATCCTTCATAATATAATAAGGTGACTGACAATAAATGATAAATCTAAAAATAATTGTAACAATGAAAAGAAAGAAATTGTTAATATCACTCGCTATGGCTATGCTGTCAATGGCGGGGCTGGCTGCAGATAATCTGCCGGCACTCCGTGTGCAGGGTAAGAATCTGGTGGATGCCAATGGTAAGATTGTTGTCTTGCATGGCGTAATGGATACGCCAAACCGCTACTTCAACGGTTGGAGATGGCAACAGTGGAAGGCTGACTATTCAGAAGCCGACATTCAGCCTTGCTTGGAATATTTCTCTAAGCAGTTCTCGGCTATCACCGACAAGAGGCAGGGTGCTTACTGTACCGTGTTCCGTCTGCACATGGATCCATGCTGGACCAACGATCCGGCAAAGAAAGCAGAAAACGAGGCAGATGTCTCGGCATTCAACATGGCGCGCTATCGTCTCTATCTCCAGAAACTTTACATTCCTCTCATCAAGGATGCTATAGCACATGGACTCTACGTCATCGTACGTCCACCGGGTGTCTGTCCTGGTGATATCAGTGTTGGCGACAAGTATAACCGCTACCTGAAGTCGATATGGAAGACCTTTGCTGACGATGAATACATCAAGCAGAATTCGGGCATCATCTCCATCGAACTAGCCAACGAGCCGGTGAGGGTTCATCTGAGTGATGGTTCTAATTCGGATAAAGCACTGCATGATTTCTTCCAGCCGGTAGTGGATGTGATTCGCGAGCAGGGGTTCAAGGGAATCATCTGGGTTCCGGGTGCAGGTTATCAGAGCCAGTATCAGGATTACGCCAAGAATCCTATCACCGATAGCGAGAACAACTTCTCTTATGCAGTACATGTTTATTCCGGATGGTATGGAAATATGACCGATAAGAATTACGATCACGATACTTTCATCCGCAACTTCAAAAATCAGGTGCCGATGGTAGAGACGAAGCCTATCATGGTAACGGAGATAGACTGGAGTCCGGAAGATCCTGACAAGGCGAGCGAAGGTCACTACAATGAGTGGGGACAGTGGACACAACCTAACCTGGGAAGCTGGGCAACAGCATCTACCTCGAAATGGGGATTGGCATGGAAGGCAGTTCACGACCACTTTGGCAATATCGGTATGACCCTTACCCATCCGCAGGAATATTACGATATTGATGAGTACTTGAAGAGCGGAATTGTACAGCCGGGTTCCCAGAATGCCAAGAAACACCGACTGTTCGAAGAATGTTGCGGCTATGCCTGTATGAACTGGTATAAAGAGTGGTATTTGAAACAAAATGCAACAGGAATTAAACAATTAGAAACCCAGGCAGACGTGGTTTCCACCTTATATTATAATATAGAAGGAAAAGAAGTTGAAAAGCCAACTGCAGGTGTTTATATAATAAAACAACTGTTAAGTAATGGAAAAATACGTTCTCGCAAGGTTTTTCTAAAATGATAAACTTTCTGTTACACCACGCAAAGTATGTTTCGAAAGAAATCCATACCTTTGCCGCCGTGAATAAACAGTTTTTGTGCACGCCTAAATTTTTAAAGCATAAATCAAAAATGAATAGAACATGATTGAACAAGTGTTAACAATGAAACGGACAGCAGCCTTATGCTTGGTGGGAGCTTTCTGCAGCCTGAATGCTCAGGCACAGAAGATCCAGGTCAAGGGTAATCTTGTTGACGGTACAGGTGAGCCTCTGATAGGTGCCACTGTAAAAGTGAAAGGTAATGCCAGCATCGGTGCGGTCACCGACTTAGATGGTAATTTCAGTATCAGTGTTCCTTCAGAGAATTCTGTCCTCGTATTTACATACGTAGGTATGAAGACCAAGGAAGTAAAGATTGGTACGAAGAGAGAGTTAAAACTTACTCTTGAAGACGACAACGCCATCGGCGAAGTTGTAGTCGTTGGTTATGGTCAGCAGAAGAAGGCATCTGTCGTAGGTTCCATCACCCAGACTACTGGTGAGGTTTTGGAGCGTGCAGCTGGTGTCAGCGACGTTGGTTCAGCCTTGACAGGTAACCTCCCAGGTGTTGTTACAATCCAAGGCAATGGTATGCCTGGTGAGGAGGAACCTCAGATTATCATCCGTGGTTCTAGTTCATGGAACAATTCCGACCCTCTCGTTCTCGTTGATGGTATTGAACGTCCTCTGAGCAGCGTGGACATCTCTTCTGTGGAGAGCATCTCTGTACTGAAGGATGCTTCTGCTACTGCAGTCTATGGTGTGAAGGGTGCCAATGGTGTCATCTTGGTTACCACCAAGCGTGGTCAGGAAGGCAAGGCTAAGATTGACGTTGGTTTCAATGCTACGTTGAAAGCTCCTTCTAAGTTGCCTAACAAGTACGACTCTTATGATGCGTTGATGCTTCGCAACCAAGTGGTAGAGCGTGAACTGGGCGTTTATCCTGAAGGTGTTTCATATCTTCGTCCTCAGTCTTTTATAGACAACTATCGTAACCAGACTACGGATGAGCAGCGTGAACGTTATGCCAATGTGGATTGGCAGGATGCACTTTTCAAAAAGTCTGCTGTGTCCTATAATGCCAACGTGAACGTGAGTGGTGGTACAAAATTCGTTAAGTACTTCGCTTCTGCTGATTTCGTGCATGAGGGTGACCTCTTCCGTGAGTATGACAATGGTCGTAATTACAACTCTGGCTATGGATACAATCGTATCAATGTTCGTAGTAACTTGGACTTTGCCATCACAAGTAGCACTACTTTGAAGGTAAATGTGGCTGGTAGCAATGGCGTAAGAAAAGCTCCTTGGAGTAACATGAGCAATAGTGAGTGGCAGATTGGTCAGCAGTGGGCTGGTGCTTATAACATTGCCCCAGATGTGTTCTTGCCACAATATTCTGACGGCACATGGGGATTCTATCCAGCTGCTTCCAATGTAAGTAACTCTGCAATGAATCTTGCTATCGGTGGTACAGCACAGGCTACAACCACTCGTATCAATACAGACTTTACCCTTGAGCAGAAATTGGATTTCATAACCAAAGGCTTAAATTTCCGTGGTACTATCTCTTGGGATAATGTTTTTGTTGAGACAGGACGAGGTATCAATGACTTGAATAATGAAGCCCAGACTAAGTATATTGATCCTGAAACAGGTCAGGTTACTTATGGTAAAGAACTTGAAGGAAACAATAAGTTTGATTGGCAGCAAGGTGTGAACTGGAAAACGGAAGGTGGTTCTGTAGATAATAACCAGACTGTTCGCAACCTCTACTATCAGTTGCAGCTCAACTGGGCTCGCAAGTTTGGACAGCATGATGTATCAGCCATGGGCTTGTTCTCACGTCAGGAGAATGCACGTGGTAGTGTGATGCCAACTTACCGTGAGGACTGGGCGTTCCGTGCTACTTATAGCTATGCTGGTCGTTACAACATCGAGTATAATGGTGCCTATAACGGATCTGAAAAGTTCAGCAAGGACAATCGTTTTGCCTTCTTCAATTCTGGTGCTATCGGATGGACCATCACTGAGGAAAACTTCATGAAGTATCTTCGTGACAAGCACATCGTCGATATGTTGAAGTTCCGTGCTTCCTATGGTGAGATTGGTGATGACAACATAGGTGACCCATTTGATTCTTCTCGTCGCTGGTTGTATATGAGTCAGTGGGCGTATGGCGGCAAGAGTACGATGGATCTCGACCATACAGAGAGTATCTATACATGGTATCGACAGAACACTCTTGGAAATGATAATGTGAAATGGGAAACAGTTAAGAAAACCAACTTCGGTATTGATTATGGTTTCTTGGGAGGCTTGATTACTGGTTCTTTGGATTTCTTCTGTGACCGTCGTAATGACATCTTGATTTTCGGCTCCAACCGTTCTGTTCCTTCTTATTTCGGAACTACAGCACCTACTATTAATAAAGGTAAGGTTCGTACCAGTGGTTACGAGTGGGAATTGAAACTTAATAAGGTGTTTGCTAATGGCTTGCGACTCTGGGGTAATTTCAATATGACCCATGCCAAGAATAAGGTAATTTTGAAGGATGATGCCATCCTTACTCCAAATTATCAAAAGAAGGCAGGATTTGCCATGGGGCAGGAAGGCTCTTATATAGACAGGGGCTTTATCAATAATATTGATGATTTGATAGGTTCTCCGGCGCACGATTCCAATGACAATCACCGTTTGGTTGGTGACTATTACATTGTCGATTTCAATGGTGATGGTGTTGTTGATAGCAAGGACTTGGCTCCTGTAGGTTATAGCAATAGTCCGCAGAACACCTATAATGCTACTATTGGTTTCGAATGGAAGGGGTTCTCTGCTTTCGCTCAGTTCTATGGAGTAACTAATGTGACCCGTGACGTATCATTGACAAGCTTTGGTAATAAGCTTGATAATGTTTATGATACTGGTACTTGGTGGAATAAGGATCAAAGCAATGCAGAATGTATCCTCCCTCGTTGGGGTGCCACTGCTTCAAGTTACGCCTATGGTACACAGTATAAGTATGATGGCTCTTACATTCGTTTGAAGAATGTCGAGATTGCTTATACTTGGACCAAGGGTTGGATTAAGGCATTAGGCGTAAACTACCTCAAGGTTTACTTGAATGGTAATAACCTCTGGCTCTGGACTCGTATGCCTGATGACCGTGAGGCAAACCTCGGTGGTGGTGGCTGGTTGGGAGCATACCCTACGGTTCGCCGCTTCAACTTAGGTGTTAAATTCTCATTGTAATTATTAAAAAAATATTCAGATGAAAAATAAGATAAAGACATTAATGTTGACGGGATGCGTCTCGCTGGCTCTCGGTACTTCGCTGAGTTCTTGTCAAGACTACTTGGACAAGGAGCCAGACTCAACAGTTTCTGCAGACGATGCCTTTGCCAATTTCCGTAATTTCCAAGGTTTCGTTGAGGAAATATACAACTGTATCCCTGATAAAGAGAAATGTAACTATTGTCCTTCATGGAACTGGGGTGATGATGAAATCTTCAATCCAGAGGCTGATAATAGAATGACCCATCAGGTTGATTTAGGTAACTTCCGTGCATGGGAATCTACTGGTAACTGGCTAAAGCGTGATGGTGCTTCTACTTCCACAAATAAGTTCGACCACGGTATTTGGAACCATGCGTGGTATTGCATCAGAAAATGTAACCTCGGTTTACAGAATATCGACAAGTTTGTGACTGGAAGTGCTGAAGAGAAAAAACTGATAGAGGGTCAGCTCTATTTCTTCCGTGCATGGTGGCATGAGGAATTGATGGAGTATTTTGGTGGTATGCCTTATGTGGATACTTATCTCGATGCCAATGCCGAGCTGAATTTGCCACGCCTTTCTTATCAGGAATGCGCTGATAAAGCGGCTGCAGATTTCCGCAAGGCTGCCGATTTGTTGCCTATTAATTGGGATAAGACTTCTGCAGGTGCTGCCACACAAGGTAAGAATGATCTTCGCATCAATAAGATCATGGCTCTTGGTTATCTTGGTAAAACCTATCTTTGGGCTGCTAGTCCTTTGATGAAGAATGGTGCGCAGACTGGTGCCAGCAAGAATGGCAAGACTTATGATTATGATCAGGAATATGCTAAGAAGGCAGCTGAGGCTTTTGGTGAACTGCTCTCTCTTGTAGAAGCTGGTCAGACACAATATGCATTGGCAGAGTTTAAGTACTCAGACATCTACAATCATGAGAAATCTGCTGATGCCAATAGCTGTTTTTCTGATATATTCTATACCAAGAAGCAGAACTGGAAAATGCCTGGAACGGTTGAAGCTATCTTCCGTGGTCCATCTCCTGATTTTAATGGCTCTAACTGGAATACCTCTAAGGTCTTTGGCCCTAAGGTACAGAAAGTAGTTGCTCATGATAATGTCATTCACCAACCTACTGCCAACCTTGTAGAGGCTTATGGAATGGCTAACGGAGAACCAATCTATTTGGTTGAGAATGGTCAGTATGTACTTAATCCAAAGTCTGGTTTCGACCCTAAGCATCCTTTCAAAAATCGTGATCCACGTTTCTACCACGATATCGTCTTCGATGGTTTCAAGTATTTGAACGGATCACCTGGTCAGTATGCAGATTTACAGTATTGCCAATTATATACGGGTGGTAATATGCGCCCTATAGAAAATGCAAGCCGTACGGGTTATTTCATTCAGAAGTTGGTGCCTCATACTTGTAATGAAGTGGATAAAGATTACGACTGGGGTGCAGCTTTCCACTGCTATTTGCCATATATGCGTCTTGCAGACATATACTTGATGTATGCAGAGGCTTGTGCTGCATTCGGTGGTGCTACTGGCAAGTCTTCAAACTTTGGTAAGACCGCAGAAGCTGCAATTAATACACTTCGCGACCGTTGTGGTGCTGGTCATGTTGCTGCAGAATTTGTTGCAGACAGCCATAAGTTCATGGACGAGGTCCGTCGTGAGCGTGAGGTAGAACTTTCTTTCGAAGGATTCCGTTTTTGTGACTTGCAGCGTTGGTTGCTTCTGACAGAGGCACCATATAATCAAAAATTCTCACAGGAGTTTGACCGTGTGGAAAATGCAGACTTCTATAAGGAGCATGATCCTAAGGACGCTGAGGTTACCAATTATCGCAGAGAGTTGATATTGACTCGTAATTTCAATGCCAAGCACTATTGGTTCCCATTGCCAATCAAGGAGACTCAGCTCTATCCAGAGTTTAATCAAAATCCTGGCTGGTAAGGTTTAAAATTATAAATTAGTAATACTAAATGAATAATGATAGTATGAATTCAAGATTCAAATCATATAATTATAAGCTTTTTGTAGCAAGTCTCGTGGCTTTGGCTCCTCTTGGTGCCAATGCCAAGACTGCACAGACAAGCGAATCCGACACAGCCAGTGCCGACAAGGAGATGGTTCAGGTGGCTTACCGAAAGGTAGCCAAGGATGACATCTTGGGCGGTGTGTCTGTAGTCGATGTAGAGAACTTGATGAAGAAGAACTACCATACTTATAGCCTCGACAATATGCAAGGTTATGTAGGTGGTTGGAATGGCAATTCTCTCTGGGGTATGGATGCCGACAACGCTGGTTATCTCGTCTTGGTAGATGGTGTGCCTCGTGAAGCTAACAACGTTCAACCAAGTGAGATTGCACAGATTTCTTTCCTCAAGGGTGCGCAGGCTGTGGTGCTCTATGGTAGCAAGGCTGCCAAGGGTGCTGTCGTCATAACCACCAAGCGTGGTCATAATGACGGCTTGAAGGTCGAGGTGCAGGCTAATGCAGGTTTGAATGTAGCAATGTCTTATCCTGAGTATCTTAGCAGTGCAGAGTATATGACTCTCTATAACGAGGCTCGTCGTAATGATGGTCTGGCTGAGCTTTATTCTGCTGAGGACATCTATAATCATGGAGCAGGTTTGAACCCTTATCGTTATCCTAATCTCGATTTCTATTCTTCTGATTATCTCAGAAAGATGAACAGCCGTTATGAGGCTACTGCAGAAATCAGCGGTGGTGGTAAGCGTGCTCATTTCTATAGCAATATCAACTATTATCGCCAGGGCGATTATTTCAAGTTTGGTGAGGCTAATAATAATAATACCCAGCGCTTCAGCGTTCGTGGTAATGTGGATATAGACATTACTGATGATATTAAGGCTTGGGTTAACTCCAGTGCAACCTTCTATGATTCTCATTCTGCAAAGGGTAATTACTGGGAAGCTGCTTCTACTTGGCGTCCTAATTTCCCACAGAATGCAGCTCCTCTTATCTCCACAGATATGATAGCCCCAAATGCTAAGGCTGCTTGGGACTTGATGAGCGTTGCGAAGTTGGTTGATGGCAAATACTTCCTTGCTGGTACTCAGGCAAACTCCTCTAATGTTTTTGCTGATATCTATTCTGCAGGAAGTAGTAAATTTACTAGTCGTCAATTCCAGTTTGATACGGGTGTCAATATCAACTTGCACAAGGTGTTGAAGGGCTTGTCTTTCGAGACTCATTTCGCAGTTGACTATGCCACCTCTTATAATACTTCTTTCGATAATAGCTATGCTGTTTATATCCCAACATGGGCTAACGTTGATGGCAAGGATATGATTGTCGCATTGAAGAAGGAAGGTGAGGATAAAAAGTCTGGCAACCAGAACATCAGTGGAAGTACAGATAACCAGACCATGTTTTTCTCTGGTCAGTTCAACTACAACAATACTTTCAACAAGGTTCACAATCTGTCGGCAATGTTGATAGCTTCTGGCTTCCAGCAGTCGAAGTCTGGACAGTATCATAAGAACTCTAGTGCCAATCTTGCATTCGATGCTTCTTACAATTATGCCCAGAAGTATTACGCAGATTTTGGATTAGCTGCTATCCACTCTGCCCAGTTGGCTCCAGGTCATCGTGAGGCTCTCTCACCATCACTTTCTTTGGGTTGGAGACTCAAGAATGAGTCTTTCTTGAAGAATTCCAAGGTGGTAGATGACATGATGATTAGTGTATCAGGTAGTATTATCAATGAGGATATTGATATAGCAAGTGGTGACAATCGCTACTATCTCTATCAGAGTATTTGGACTTCTGATTACGGCTATGGATGGTATGATGGATCTAGCGATAAATACACCTATTCAAAAAGAGGTGAGAACAATGACCTTGATTTTATCAAGCGCAAAGAGTTGTCTCTGAATTTCAAGACATCCTTGTGGCAGAAATTGGTGACATTGGATGCAAGTTTCTTCATCAATTCGATGGAGGGTTATCTCATCACTTCGCCAACATTCTATCCATCTCATTTGAAACCTGGTTATCCAGAGGCTTCGTTTATTCCTGTACTTAATTACAACAATAATCGAAGAGTTGGATTTGATTTCGCAGCCAACTTCAATAAGAAGGTAGGTGATGTGGATCTCTCACTTGGTGTGACTGGTACTTACTATACAACCAAGGCTACCAAACGAGATGAGAACAACGTAGAGCAGTATCAGAACAGAGAAGGAAAGGCACTTGATGGCATTTGGGGCTACAAGAGCGCAGGTCTCTTCCAAAGCAAGGAGGAAATCCAAAATTCTCCAGACCAAAGCTATTTTGGTGGAACAGTTCAACCTGGTGACATCAAGTATGTGGATGTAAATGGTGATAATAAAATTGACCAATACGACCAAGTCTTCTTGGGTAAGGGTGGTTGGTACGGAGCACCATTCACGCTTGGTGTCAATCTTACAGCTAAGTGGAAGAACTTTACCTTCTTCGCTCTTGGTACCGGTAACTTCGGTGCTTGGGGTGTCAAGAATAATTCTTATTGGTGGGTAAAGGGCGATGGCAAATATTCTGCTGTAGTTCGTAACCGATGGACTGAGGAAACCAAAGAGACTGCAACCTATCCTCGTTTGACATCTCTTGATGGTAACAACAACTTCCAGACATCAGACTTCTGGATGTACAAGACAGATGCATTCCGCTTGGCTAAGGTCCAGATAACTTACGACTTGCCTAGTACTTTGTTCCAAAAGACATGGCTTAAGGGGTTGTCGGCATACGTAAGCGGAGCTAACTTGCTTACCATTTCAGGAGAGCGCAAAGTCTTAGAGATGAACGTTGGGTCTGCGCCTCAGACACGCTATTATAATATAGGTGTAAAGGCAACATTCTAATCATTTTAAAATGTAGAAAGAAATGAAAGTAAAAAATATATTTATATTAGCAGCAATGTCGCTTACCTTGGCTTCTTGCTCAGATCTTTTCGAGCCTGCAGAGGAAAACAACCGTGGCTTGGATGAGATTTACAATGAGCCAACTTACGCTCAGGGACTATTGGGATATGGTTATTCGATGCTTCCTTACAATATCAAGAGTGTTACTGATATTGCTACAGATGACGCTGTAACCAATAACTTGACAGATAACTGGCTCAAGATGGCTACAGGTTCTTGGACTGCTAATAGCGATCCTATGGACAAATGGACAAGTGGTCGTGCTACTATCCAATATCTCAATATCTTCCTTCAGGAGGTAGATAAGGTAAACTGGGCAAAGGACGAAAATGCCCGTAAGATGTATTGTGATAGCCGTAAAGGTGAAGCTTATGCTTTGAGAGCTCTCAACTTGTATTATCTTTTGATGAATCATGGTGGATGGACAGCCGATGGCAAATTGCTTGGCGTTCCTAATTTGACAGAACCAGAGTCTTCTACTGATGATTTCAACAAGCCACGTAATACATTCCAAGAGTGCTTGGATCAAATCTATAGCGATTTGGACGAGGCTGCCAAGCTTCTCCCTCTTGATTACAATGATTTGACTAATGATAACGATGTTCCTGCCAAGTATAAGGAAATCGGAGTAAAGACCGCAGGAGACTACAACCGTGTGTTTGGTTCCATTATGCGTGGTCGTATCAGCGGTCGTATCGCTGAGGCTATTCGCTCACAGGTATCTTTGCTTGCAGCTAGTCCTGCTTTCTCTGAAGGTACAAACGTGGATTATGCTAAGGCTGCTGACGATGCAGCTACCGTTCTTGACCGTATCAATGGTGTGAGTGGTTTGTCTGCTACAGGTAATAATTGGTTTATGCAAACCAGGGAAATCGATGCGCTTGGCTCAGGTGCTTGTCCTGCTGAAATTCTTTGGCGTGGCAGTCGTACCAATGGTGCTGATGACTGGGATCTTGGTCTGAACCAAGAGTCTGATAATTTCCCTCCGTCTCTTTATGGTAAGGGTAGAATCAACCCAACTCAGAATCTGGTCGATGCATTCCCTGATGTAAATGGTTATCCTATCACCGATGATCGTTCAGTGTATGAAAAGTCGAATCCTTACAGCAATCGAGATCCTCGTCTTGACCTTTATATCATTCATGATGGTAGTCAATATAAGGGAAAGACCATTCATACAGACATTACGACGGCTAATAACAATGATGGTTTGAATAAGATTTCCAATTCTACTCGTACAGGCTATTACATGAAAAAGCTGTTGCGTGAGGATTGTAATCCTGATCCTAATTCAAAGAATGTTCAGTATCATTATCCTGTGTATATTCGCTATACTGAGATATTCCTCGATTACGCTGAGGCTGCCAACGAGGCTTGGGGACCAAAGGGTAAGGGAACTCACAACTACTCAGCTTACGATGTAATCAAGGCAATCCGTGAGCGTGCCGGAATTGGCGAGTTTGGCGAGGATCCATACTTGGATGAGTGCGCTGGTAGCAAAGAGAAAATGCGTGAGTTGATTCGCAACGAGCGTCGTTTGGAACTTTGTTTTGAAAATAAGCGCTTTAGTGACCTTCGCCGTTGGAAAGCTCCTCTAAATGAGGCTGCTCGTGGTGTAGAAATCACTTCAGAGGCTGGTGTTCCATCATACAAAGAAATGAAGGTTGAGGATCGCAGCTATAAAGATTACATGTATTACGGTCCTATACCACAGAGCGAAATATTGAAGTGGAGCAACTTGCAGCAGAATAAGGGCTGGGAAGTAAAAAATAACGACTAATATTTAAAATGATGAAAACAATGAAGATAAGCAAATATTTGTCCATGGCTGCATTGGGAATCTTGGCTTTTGGCTTTAACTCTTGTGAGAATGGCGACCAAGAATTTCCTGATTATGAGGGCGGTACTACTGTATATTATCCTTATCAGTATATCGAACGTTCTGTAGTTTTAGGCAATGATGAGAATCGCGATAATACGGATGATAACAATCATGTATTGTATATCGTATCTACAATGGGTGGAGCATATGATGGAAAAAACATCACATTGAATGTAGATGTTGATAAATCATTGTGTGACAATCTGTATTTTCAGGATGGAGTCACTCCTGTAAAGCCAATGCCTGACAATTATTATACAATTCCTACCAAGACGGTTGCGTATAATGGAAAATTGCAGGGACGTCTTCAGGTTAAGTTGGAGGATGCTTTTTTTGCTGACCCTGATTGTGCAAAGAATACATATGTAATCCCAGTTCGCATCAAGGACATGGTGGGAGCCGATTCTATTCTTTCGGGTTCTCCTGTCGTTGCAGGTACAACTCCTGTTCGTACTGATGCATCAGCTTGGTCTGTTGTTCCTAAGGATTATATCCTTTATTGCGTTAAGTTTATGAATCCATGGGATGGCTATTATTTCCGTAGAGGAACTGACAAGATTACAGAGAATGGACAAACTCATGAGGTAAAGCGTGAAGGTGCAACTCTTGAAAAGGATGAAGTGAGTCGAATTACAACCAAGAGTTTGAAGGAATGTAATTTCGAAGTCTCTGTAAATAAAGCTGACGGCTCTAAGGTCACTTGCAACTTGATACTTACGTTCGATGATAATGGTAATTGTACCGTTAAAACTGATACAGAGGGCATGACTGCTTCTGGCTCAGGAAAGTTTGTAGAAAAGGGAGCTAAGTTGGCTTGGGGTAACAAGGATCGTGACATCCTGACTCTCAATTACAGGGTTGATTTCGGTTCTGGCATTGCTTTGGAAACATCCGATCAGTTCGTTGCCGAGACTCGTGGTAACACCAATGGTGTTGTTCAATTCAGTCCTCAGTATATCAAGAAGTAATATTCTTGATAGATAAGTGTCATTCTAATAATTTGATTATTATGAAATTGAAAAATATTAATTTAGGTTTAGGCTTGATGGCTCTCTTGGCTTTGTCTTCTTGTGCTGATGACAAGTTCTCGGAGTACAGAACTGATATGACCAAGAATTTGAAGGAATATCAGTATCTGAATAACTACGAGCCTTTGAAGAAATACGTGGAAGATATGAAAGCTGCCGGCAAGTGCAATCCCAACTTTAAGTTGGGCATTGCGCTTGAAGCAGCCGAATTCAACAAGCAGGCACTTGTATATTGCCTTGCTGGTAGCAATTTCAATGAAATGACTGCTGGTAATGCCATGAAAATGGCTTCTTGTGTGAAAGATGATGGCAGCATGGATTTTTCGTTAGTCAAGGAGTTCGTCAAGAATGCGGACGATGCAGATATGACGATTTATGGTCATACGCTGGCTTGGCATGCTCAGCAGCCTAACAAGTACCTCAAAAATCTTATCAAGGATAAGGAGTTGCCACCTGATCCAAATGGTGGAAACAAGTACTTGGAGATTGCTTGTGGCGAAGCTGGTGCCAATAAATGGGATAAACAGATTAGTTATGTGTTGTCTAAGGCATTGGTTAAGGGACAAAGTTACGTGATGACCGTTAAGGTAAAGGCTTCGGATGGTGGAACTTTTGCTGCTTGGCCTATTTGGGAAGCAAGTGATAATAAAAACGAATGGGGTGGTAGTAATGATGTTCAGTATTTGGCTGATTATGACATCACTAACGATTATTCTACTTTGACTTGGGAGTTTACTGCCAATTTCCCTATTGATAAGCTTCAGTTTGTGTTCGGTAACGTAGGAGGAACCATTTCTTGCGATGACTTTAAGTTGACGAAAGCTGGTTCTGATGAGAATCTTATTGAAAATGGAGACTTTGCAAAAGAGTCAGCTCGTGGTTGGAATCCGACTGGCTGTACCATCAAGGTGGCTTCTGCAGCCGCAGCTGTCGAGGTAGAACAACTAGTTCATGAGCAAACCTATAAAGATGGACCTTTCCCATTCTATGCTATGGGTTGCGAACCACCTGTTGTAAATGGGGCTATCCATTTTGTTCCAACAGGAGATTGGTCTCAGTTCTTTGTTATGCCAAGTAGCAACAATACGCTTTCTGAGGAGGGTAATTATGTGGTTTATCTTGACTTGTCTGCTTCAAAGGATGCTAGTGGAGTAGAATTGACTATGCAGAATGGTTGGGATGCAAATAGTAACCAGCAAATTACTGTAAAAGTACCTGTTTCTGCTGGTCGTCATACCGTAAAACTTCCGATGCCTAATATTGCTGGAGGTAATTATGATATTATCTTGAAACCACAGACAGCAGATGCTACTTTGGATGTACATTCTGTTAAGGTTTATCAGGTCAAGAATCTCAACTCCATTCCTCTCACCGATGAAGAGAAGAAAAATGTTCTTACCACTGCCATGGGAACTTGGATTGATGGTATGATGGAGGCTACTGATGGTTATGTTACATCTTGGGAGGTTGTGAACGAGGCCCTTTCTGGTGCCGATAAAGATGGTGATGGCAAGTTTGACTTGCAGTCTGCTAAACGAGGCAACGTTTCAGCTGACGATGCAAAGAACAATTTCTACTGGCAGGATTATCTCGGCGACATCGACTATGTTCGCACAGCCGTGGCTGATGCTCGCAAGAGTTTTGCCGCCCATAATGGTGACCCTGAGAAATTGAAACTCTTCATCAATGATTATAACTTGGAGAGCGATTGGGACGACAATGGCAAGTTGAGGAGTTTGATTCAGTGGATCAAGGATTGGGAGGCTGATGGCGTGACCAAGATTGATGGTATCGCATCTCAGATGCATATCTCTTGCTATGCTGATCCTGTCAAACAGGAAAGTGTGAAAAAACATATCGTCAAGATGTTGGAGTTGATGAAGGAAAGTAAAAAGCTTTGCAAGATTTCTGAACTTGATATGGGTTATGTTGATGCCGCTGGCAAAGACGTAACTTATGATCAGATGACTGAGGAACAACACAAGGAAATGCGTGACCTCTACACCTTCGTTCTCCAGAAGTACTTCGAGATTATCCCTATAGATAAGCAGTATGGCATCACTCAGTGGTGTGCTACAGATTCTCCTAAGGATTCAGGTTGGCGTCCTGGTTTGGCTACTGGTCTCTGGGATCTCAACTATCTTCGCAAGCATACCTATGCAGGTTTCGCTGTAGGTCTTGGTGCTCCAGAATATTGGAAGGAAGCCAAGTAATTACTCTAAAAGACATTAGTTTTAGGTTTTATCATACAAAGATTAACCGAAAAAAGATGTTAGTCGTTAAGGTTGGCTGTGTTGTGATGACACGGTCAACCTTTTTGCTTTGTAACATTTGTCTTGCAATATGTTAAATGTGAGTCAGTAAATAAAAAATAATTCTGATTTTTGAGGTTGTATCACTTCTTTTTTGTATCTTTGCGCTTAAATATCACTATACTGATATATAATGGCTATTTTATGGCTTAATGTTCACTTAAATGATAGTTAAGTATATGAAAGATTTGTATGAATATTCTACTCCGGAACTGGTGAGATTGCTGGGAAATCGCTTTAGGGAATACAGAATGCGATGCAATTTGACACAGAAGGAAGTGGCAGAACTGACAGGCATTGGTATGACTACTATCCACAAGTTTGAGAATGGATGTGCTAGAAACATATCACTTTCTACATTGATTCTCTTGCTCAAGGTGGTGGGACAGATCAATGCGCTTGATAACTTAATGCCCGAATTGCCACCATCCCCTTACTTGATGACCAAGGGAGATAAAAAGGTACAAAGAATTAGACACTGATAATAGCGAATGATTTATGGTTAAGACTTTAAAAGTAATCTTGTGGGATGAGGAAGTTGGTAGGTTGTCGTGGGACGACAAAAGGCAAATGTCCTACTTCACTTATAATCCAACTTTTGTGCATAGGGGTATTGATATATCTCCTCTATGGGCATCCATACGCAACAATAGAGGACTTATGCCTATTTGGGGAGAGGAACAGAGAATTTATCAAAAACTTCCTGCTTTCCTGGCTGACTCATTGCCTGATTCTTGGGGCAATCAGTTGTTTGATCTTTGGAGACAGCAGAATCATCTCTCCAATACGGAAATTTCTCCTCTTGATAAGTTGTCATTTATCGGTAGAAGAGGAATGGGTGCTTTGGAGTTTGTCCCAGAGTATGAGAGGAGTAAGAAATCAGAGAGGATTGATGTCAATTCCTTGGTTGCACTTGCTGAACGCATATTTACTGAACGAGAGGAGGCTCAGATTTTACCAGAGGAATCTCTTACCATGCAGTCGCTCTTGACTGTGGGAACTTCTGCTGGTGGCAGGCAGCCTAAGGCTGTTATTGCTATCAATTCGGCTGATGGTGAGATAAGAAGTGGACAAATCTCGGATCTTGATGGATATGATTACTACTTGTTGAAGTTTGGAAATGCTGATTTCAACTCTGCCGAACTAGAAATGACATACTACGATCTTGCCATCAAGGCTGGCATCAATATGATGCATTCAGAACTCTTGACGGTTGATGGCAGCAAGCACTTCATGACGCAGAGATTTGATAGAAAAGATGGGAAGAAGCTTCATACTCAAACTTTGGCGGCTATGTATCCTGAGGCAAATAGTTATGAGCAACTTATTTCTGTTTGCAGGTCGCTCCATTTGCCAGAGGCTGATTGTGAAGAGGTTTATAGAAGAATGATATTCAACGTGCTGGCAAACAATACTGATGATCACAACAAAAACTTCTCCTTCATGATGGATAGGATGGGTAATTGGCGGTTATCACCTGCTTATGATCTTACCTATATCCTCAATATGGGTGGAGTGCAGCCCAATCAAGACCACTGTATGTTTATCAGGTCCAAACTGCGTAATATTTCAAAAGAGGATGTCTTGCAATTTGCATTCGATAATGGTATTCGAAAGCCAGAGAGTATTATAGGTGATGTAAAGAATGCTTTGTTGCAATTTAGGACTGTGGCTGTAAAATATGCAGTGGATGAAAAATGGATAGGCAGAGTGGAGGCTACCATCCTTTCTCATCTGAAAGAATGGGGTGAGTATGAAGATGATAAACCGACGTTATCTGTAGAGATTAATGGTCATCAAGTGACTGATGTACATATAGAGCAAGCCTACAAGGGCAACTTTCATTTATGTGCAAAGATAGATGGCAGGGAAAAGAAGTTTGTGATAAGCAAAAACAAGAATGAGTTTTCCCTTATAGAGAGTCTCGGAATCGCTAATCTTACAGAGAAACAACTGTTGACTATGGTTGAAAAATTCCTATGTAAGTAAAGAAATATAAAGGTTGGCTGTGTTGTGATGACACGGTCAACCTTTTTGCATTTTTTTAATGATGAAAATATTCTCTTTCTCCTATGTGTCATTCTTGAAAGAGATTGTCTAGTGTGACTTCGCTGTTTACTATACTTTCCTTAAAATGGCACGAAAACGCACTTTTTCTCACTTTTTTTTCGAGAAAAAGTGCGTTTTCGTGCCAAAATCTTTAATTTGGCTTCCCAGAGAAGGACGTGATGTATTAGGCCATCCTACAAGCGGAATCTTTATTCACAAGGGTAGAAAAATTGTGATGAAGTAGTTAGGTTTTGTGATAAAATAAAAATAGTTTTGTTGTTTAGATGTCCTTTCACCTTTCATCTATCTTCTTGCATTTCAGATAGATGAAAGGTAAAAGGACTTTTTTGTTTCTTATAGGTGCTCTAGCCAATTTTCGGGAGTGATGATCGTTTTATCCTTCACATCGTATGTGTTTAGGAAGGAAGCAGGAAACTGAGTATTTGCTCTCTTTGGATTCCATTTCATTTCGAAGAGAGTAAACTGTCCGTCGCTTTCCTCGATGTAGTCTATCTCTTGCTGTTGGTTGGTTCGCCAGAAATAGCTGTTTACATATCTTCCTTCATACTGGTTAGCTTTTATTCTTTCGCTGATAACGAAGTTCTCCCACAAGGCACCAACATCTTGTCGAAGGGCCAAAGGCGCAAAGTTTTGCAATATGGCATTTCGGATACCATTGTCGTAAAAGTAAAACTTCTTGGCTCGTTTCAGTTCTGTGCGCAGGTTTCTGCTAAAACCATTTAGCTTGAAGATGATATAGCATTTTTCTAGCAAGTCTACATATTTTTCCACGGTTTTGCTGTCCGTACCTACTGTCTGTGCCAGCTCATTGTATGAAACTTCGCTAGTAACTTGCAGTGCTAAAGCAGTGAGTAGCTTGCTAAGCAATGCAGGTCGGCGTATACTCTCTAAGGTGAGCAAGTCCTTATAGAGATAACTATTGGACAGATTGTACAAGATGTCTTTTGCATCTTTTGTATGATTGATGACATCTGGGTATGAGCCATAGATGAGGCGATTCTCTAGTGTTTGCTTTACTGTAAGTAAGCCTTGAGATTCGAGTAATTCACCAGTGGACAATGGAAAGAGATGATACTCAAACTTTCTGCCGGTCAGTGGCTCATTGAGCTTGTTTTGTAATTCAAATGAGGAAGAGCCTGTTACCAGTAATTGTACTTCAGGGAAGTTGTCAGTAATCAATTTTAGGGTTAGCCCTATGTTTTCTACTCTTTGTGCCTCGTCTATCATGACAATCTTGTGTTTGCCAATGAGCAATTTTAGTTCTTGGCTATTCACCTGGGATAGCATTTCTTTTACTTCTGGCTCATCACAGTTTAATTGCAATATAGGTTCCGTACGTTTTTCAAGTATCATTTTGAAAAGCGTACTTTTTCCTACTTGTCTGGCACCTATTATAATAATAGCTTTACCACCAAACATTCTGGCCTCTATCGTTTCTTGTAGTTTCCTTCTTATCATTTTATTCTTATGTTTAAATCTTTTGCAAAGATTATGCAAATGAGCGCAATGAAAGCTCGCTTTCAAATTGCCGAGTGCAGCTAATCTTCTGCAAAGGTAATGAAAATATTCGCTAATCCAAAAAATAACACTGTTTTTTTGGATTATAATCCGAAAATTCGTACTGATTTTTTGGATTAGGGACATTTTTGAGCTATTTTGGCCTTGTTTATAGGGTGCCATGTAACTTTAGTTTATACCCAATGTTATGGGTTGTGAAAATTCTTAATCTAGTATCTGTTGCTTGTAGCCCTAGGAGTTGATGATTGTTGTTCCAGAAGCTAATGCCTTTAACTCCTGTTCCTAATGATTGCAAGTCCTAGAATCGCATATCTTTTGGCAACCGCCAAAAGATATGCGGAAGGCATTCTTCTCACTATTACTTACGTCACTTGTAGGCATCAAGCCCTACGCTTGTAATCATTCAGTACTGGGAGGGCAGGTAACAAACCTGCCCTCCCAGTGCATTTTGATACGTTTGATAAAGTATTTGATATATGGCGCAAAGCCTATGTCGGATTATTCTTGTAATTTTGCAACGAATAAACAATTTAATCATATACGTATGAAAAAGAAAAATATCCAGACCCCCATTTTATCAATGGCCATTGCTGCATGTATGATATCTCATCAGCAAAATGCGTGGGGCAGAGAAAAACCGTCCCTGCAAAATGATTCCGTGCCTTATGTAACCATGCCGGACGTTTCCCCTAAACTCACCACAGGAGATGGAAATCCCCTGCTGGATTTTATGTTTACAGCGGATCCAACTGCAGTAGAATATAATGGCAGAATTTATGTGTACGCAACAAACGATCAGCAACAATATGATTCAATAGGCGGTTACGGAAAAAACTCCTACGAATACATCAAATCTCTGGTGATGATGTCTTCCGATGACATGACAAACTGGACCTATCACGGAATTATTAAAACAGACAGCATCGCCCCATGGATACAAACATCATGGGCACCGTCGATCGCAAAACGTGAGGAAGCGGACGGCAAGACTCACTTCTACCTCTATTTCTCCAATAGCGGGGGTGGAACCGCAGTGCTGACATCCACATCCCCCATAGGACCGTGGTCAAGCCCGCTGAATCATAGTTTGGTAGACACAAACACTCCCGGCATAGCAGGAGAATGCAAAGCCGCTTTCGATCCGGGTGTAGTCATTGATGACAAAGGAAAAGGTTGGCTGACAGTAGGCGGAGGATGTGCTCGCATTATGCGTTTGGGAAAAGACATGATTAGTGTGGATGGCCCGATAAAGCCCATCAGGGCTCCCCATCATTTCGAAGCTAACGAATTAAACTACATCAACGGCACATACGTTTATACTTATAACATAGATTGGCAAGATTTTAGCGACTGGCCTCTCCAGACAGAGGAACCAACCACCTGTTGCATGAGTTACATGACTAGCAAAACTCCGCTGGTAACCAAAAGTTGGAAATACCAGCACAACTATATGAAAAACCCTGGAGATTATGGATTTGACTACAGCAACAATCATACACATCTACACAAATTCCGCGGGAAATGGTATGTATTCTATCACACAATGAGTTTGCAACATAGTTTCAATACAACAGCTGGTTTTCGTAATGTTTGTGTCGATGAAATACAAGTTGACGAGAATACTGTGAATATCCACATGGGTAATCAGACTCTGAAAGGCGTAAAACAGATACAGCCTATGAATCCGTTCATCATCCAGCAGGCCGAAACCACAGCAGCCACACAAGGTGTCAAGTTCACAAATGGAAAAAGCATCGGGGACATGTATGCCGTTACCGTTCCCAACAAGACTGGCATCATTGCTGTCAGAGGTGTGGAATTCAACAAAGTACCTTCCAGTCTGGAAATTAAGGCATCCGGAAACGGAATCATAGAAGTTCGCCGGGATAGGCCGGACGGAGAAGTCATAGCTTCAATCAAAGTCGGTACCCCGCAAATGAAACTCATAGAATCCCAACTTCAAAAGAATATGACAGGCACAATGGACCTCTGTTTTGTCCTGAAAGGAAACAATATCACATTCGACGAATGGAAGTTCAAATGATACCTTACTGATGACAAGGGTCATCATCCGCCCAAAACGATGACAGGTCTGTAAACGATCATATTGCTATTTTAAACCAAATATACAATGAACCCACCACCCCTGACTGTCCCATCCCTCTAAACTTGGCGAGACATTCAACCTTTCTGGGCAGCGATAAACATAACTATAAAGGCAATGTTATCAGAAAAAGATAATTCAGTAATTGATATTTAACATATAACAAATTCCCAGAGAAGTAGAGGGCACAAAACGAAGCGTATATTTAAGAGAGAGCCCGAAAATGATGGAAGAACCTAGAATAGAGATGGTTAGATAGATGAAGGGAAAAAGAGGGTGTAAAACGAAACGTTTACATTGGTTGAATTTTGGTTGAATTATCTGAGAGGTTGGTTTACATAGAACGAGGGGAAAGTTTACATCGGATTGCATCTGCTTTACATCAGAGAGGCTGAGAGGCTTCTGAGGCGTGCAGGAGGGCTTACCTACAAGGCGATGGATAGATGGAGACGGTGAAGGATTAGAGCGGCTTAACGGCCGCTTTTTTGTGCCTTGTTGCGAAGAAAAATTTGGGTTTTAGGAATAATTAAGATGCGATTTTATTCCATATAACAATTATTTGGTATATTTGCAGCCGATAATGAGGGCGATGCGCTTTGCGGTGCGTGGCTCCTGATGTAGGACTTAAAACGATAGAAATATGGCAAAAGTAGTACACGTTCACCTGATGGTGGGCAAGCATGAAGGACGAAAAGACTTCTATTTCAGCTCCATCTCGGCGATATACACCGTATTGACGGCTGAAGAGATAGGTGCAACCAAGAACTATCTGCTGCACGCAGGGCTTGGTGGAAATGGTACGGTAATGACGAAACGCGCTGTAATTAAGCAATCTACGCTTATTTCGGGTGGTCGGATGAGTAATGTATCACCCGAGAAGGAATAAGGGCTTAGAACGCCATTTTTAGGGTGTTTTGGGCGTGTTGGAACGACATTATAAGCCTGTATGCTTTTAGGGGGTAATTTATGGGTATTTGGGGAGCTTTCGGGCTCCCCTTTTTTGTGCCTAAAATGGTCGATTTTGGGTAGTGGGGTTACAACTGGGGTTACAAACTGGGGTTACATTTTTAGAAAAGTGGGGTTACAAAAGTGGGGTAAAACGCATAACGATAGCTTGGGTAGGAAAACTACCACTTTTGCCACTTTATGTGCAGGAAACATACCCTTTTTCGACTTCGGTTTTTGGCGCTTACACCTTATTATATATAGTATATAGGGGCTTTTTAGCCTATTTTAGCGCCTTCCAGGGGGAGGGGGAACACACTAGGGGGTACTTTTTGGGGGTGTACCATCTTCCCGGAGCCGGGAAAATGATACGCATCCTGGAGGTGGGTATGAAACGGGGTTACTCCAGACGGATGATACCTCTAACGAGAGCGATGGCGTGGAGATATGATTTCTCCAGTTCGAATGGCGGGTATTTCTCGTTATCGGAGACGATGCAGATATGATCATTATCCTTGCCCGGCAGTACTCGCTTGATGATGGCTCCCTGATTGGTGTCGAGAACATAGGTCTTGTTCCATTGGAAGAAGATGTCGTTCATCGGTATCTTCTGGCAAGCCACGAGGTCGCCAGAGTAGTATGTAGGTTGCATAGAGTCGCCTTTTACTCTGATAAGGAAATCGGCGCCCTTGAAGTCTGGTATGATATAGTGCTCGCATTCGTACTCCATTATAGATATGTCGGAAGTGAATGCTCCTGCCATTGCGCTAGCTGGTATGAGTGGAATTCCCTCAATGCTTCCCTCCGGCAGTTTATGGATTCGAGAAGAATATTCTCTATTTTTCTCTGATTTTCTCTGCTTTTCTCCATTTTTCTCCGTTTTTCTCTCCTTTTCGTCAGGGCATGGTGCTTCATGGGCGCTGGAAGTACTCGTCTTGAGCATTGGTCCTTTGCCTGTTAAGAGCCAATCTGCAGAAATATGTTCGCACTTTGAGTATATCAGCTCAATATCAAAGGTACTGCGAGAATCCCAGGTGTTAATCGTTTGGGGCTTAACACCTAGCATTTTCGCAAATTGCGACTTATTACCACCTGTATAATGGGCAATTAATGCCTCTAAAATGCCTTTTTTATCCATATTGCGATATTATTTTATTCAAAATGCGAAAATAATTCCCAAAAAATTTGGTAGTTATTCGCAAATTGCTTATCTTTGCACCGTGTTTAAGATAAACACCGCGCCAAAGATACTAAAAAAGCGCGAGCTGGGCAAATTTATAAACTTAAAAAGTCATAATGATGGAAAATGTAGAGAAGGCTTTCAATGGCCTTGGTAGAACAAAGAAAGTGGAGTTTATCTCCAAGAACATCGAGCTTGCATCATCAAGCGCAGTTGCAGACTATGTGAAGGGATATCTCTTCGATGTGCTCAAAGATGTGGGTGATGATGAGTATGTAGCGACTTACCTTCGAGGTAAGGGCTATAAGGTTGAGAAGAAATAGAGTGTTTAACAAGTGGAGGAGAATGATGGGTTCTCCTCCTGATAAAAAGAGATTAAGATGAAAAAGTCTATTTGTCAATTTCGTCAATCGCGCGGAAAAGCGATTCGTCGAAACCATCGTAGCTCTCAAAAACTTTATTTGCGAGTGCAGCGTCTTGAGGAGCAACTCGACGGACTATGTTCAATTCTCCAAGATTACCTTGCAGATAAGCAATATCCATCAGAACCTGTAGGTGGTAACGTCGGCGAGCAAGAAGCTCAGGCTGCTGTCCTGAATCGGTTAGCCCGAAATCGGAAGAAGCAAGAATGTCTCTCTCGTATTTGTAGTTTAAATAGCGAGAGAACCAGATAAGCTGGGTCTTGTTCTCCGCATCGGACCAGAAATGGAGAAGAAGAACGTCGGCAACACGGCGCAGGCTTGTGATCTGTGCCTGGAGGATCATTTCGTTTGTTGTCATAAGCTATATATATTTTTAGTGAAACATGAATTTTGGTGCAAAGATAAGCATTTTGAGCGAAAAAGACTTAATGTTTGCCATAAGTTTAGTTTTCAAAGGGTAGAAAGAATCAGGATTAACAACGAGCCGGGCAACGTTTCCCGGCAACTTGGAGGTAGCTGGAATGTATGGCGGTTCGACTCCGCCTTCCTCCACCATTAGAATAAAATTATAATATTGTTAGAGTATGAAAAGAGCAATAGACGTAAGCACGGAGGTACGCGAAGGAATACGCAAGACCTTCAAGGTGTCAGACCAAGCTATCTGGCTTGCTCTCACCTTCGACCCTAAGCGGGGCATGAGCGACAAGGCAAAGCGCATCCGCCAGTACGCCAAAATCAACGGTGGCGTGGAGACGGTGGTTGCCGAAAAGGGCGATACCTTGCTTTTCGACCATGAAGGAAGCTTCAGACAATACTTCTCCAACGGAGCGGTATTGGAGTTCGACAAGAAGACTGGCAATGCTACCATCTTCTTCAAGGGTAAGGAAATGGTATCTGCGGACAATGTCTTGGTCCGCGAGATGCCTTCGCTTCAGATCATGGCAGCAAGGTGGAGACAGAAGGATGCCGAAATTATCGGTAATCCTGGTATGAGAGAACGTCTGGAACGTGGATTTAGAGTTGGAGGATAGAGTTATGGACATTACTCGGTATCTGATTATATCCATCGTATGTCTCTTTGCAGGCATCTGTGTGGGTAGAATCTGGAATTATTTCACCAGTAAAGAATAAAGAAAGGTTATAGTTATGGAATATTACGGCAATACACTTTGCATATCTGCACCAGAACTTATCGAGACGGGCATCATTACCCAATCCAATTATAAGGCGATGGCTGCAAGAAACCGCATTAACGTGGTACGTCGAGGCGGTGGCGCAAGCGGCTGCACGGCTCTCATTGCCGTAGACAGCTTGCCTACCAAATACCGCAAGGCGGTGGAAGTAGAGTTCCCCGGAGGTCCCGAAGTAAGGCTGCGAGGATGGATAACTTCCAATTATGAGGTAGATCAGCACGCCATGTGCTACTTCCAGAGCAGACAGCAGACGGGCTTGGACCTGTCGGCAGAGAAGATCCAGGAGTATGTGGTGAATGCCTCAGTGCTCAATACCTGCATCAAGCTCTACGAACGAGCCTCTGCCTACCGCAAGCTGATGGGTGAACGCTACGACTGGGAAATGATGGCAAGTACCATCAAGGTATTGAAGGAAACCTATCATCATACCCTACCCGAATCGACACTGAGATTCCGAAAGAAGGTGAATGAGTATAAGGCTGGCGGCTACGGCGTACTGATTAGTGGCAAGTTCGGTAATCAGAACACCAGAAAGGTTGACGTGAAGACTGAGAAGCTGGTCATCGGCCTGCAATGCCTTCCTAATAAGCCTTATAACTCCCAGGTAAAGGAACTGTATGACTCCTTCGTATGCGGCGAGCTTGATGTTTATGATGTTCAGACTGGAGAGCTGTTTGACCCGGAAGATTTCTGTGATAAGGATGGAAATCCGAAGAGTTTGAGCGACAGTACCATCAGAAACATCCTGAATAAGCCGAAGAACAGGCTTATTTGGGATAAGAGTCAGTTGAGCTGGAGTGCCTTCATGCACGAGAGTATGCCTCACATGCACCGCCATTCGGGTGAATACTCGCTGAGCCAGATAACCATGGATGATGTGGATCTGACCCGCAAGCTGAAGGATACGAAACTGAGGGTGAAAGCCTACTATGCTTACGACTCGGTGAGCCAGTGCGTGCTGGGCGCCAGCTATTCCAGGGACAAGGATCAGAATCTGGTGAAAGAATGCTTCAGGGATATGTTCAGGCTGATAGCCAAGTATGGCTGGGGTATTCCGGCAGGTATTGAGGTGGAGAACCACCTGATGTCTGAATATAAGTACACCCTGCTCCAGGAAGGAACGGTATTCAGCTATGTACGCTACTGTGCGCCTCTTAACTCGCAGGAGAAACAGGCAGAGAACATCAATGGAGCCAAGAAGCGCCGTATCATCCATCGCAACCACGTAGGTATCGGCCGATTCTACGGCAAGTGGAAATACAGAGTGGAATCCAAGAAGATAAGCGATGCGGGTAATGATACTTGGGAAGACAAGCAGTATTACTCATTCGATGAGCTTGTGGCGGATGACCGCCGTGACAACTACGAGTGGAACCATACGCTGCACCCTAATCAGAAGAAATACCCTGGTATGACCCGATGGGATGTTCTGATGGAGCATATTAATCCGAACCTGCGCCCGTTTGATGCCATCACCCTTGCCCGGTATATCGGCGAGAAGGTTGATACCTCTGTAAGACGCAATTCTACGGTAAGAGTGGCCTATGAAGATTGGTGGCTGAGCAAGCCGGACGTACTGGAGCGCCTGGCTCCCAATAATTACAAGGTTACCGCTTACTACCTGCCGGATGAGGACGGAAAGCCGCAGGATGTGTTCATCTTCCAGGGAGACCGATATATCGATCAGGTAGAGCGAGTGGAAACCTACAACCGAGTGATGGCAGAACAGACCGAGGAGGACAAGAAGAAGTTCTATCATCAGCAGAAGAAGGTCAAGGAATTTATGAACTACACCAACAGGAACCTGGTTCCTAGGTTGGGAATACACAATAGCAAGGATTATGAAGAAGAACAACAGAAAGAGATTGAAGAGCTTACCGCGAAGCCGGCAGGGATGGGTGCTGCTGCATCCTATGTTCCCGATGGCGATTTCAGAGTACAGACAACTGGTAAGGCTGGAGTTCGGTGTGAAACTGAAATCGGGTGGCAGAGTGATAGTGAGAATGCGCAGGGATTTGGATTATCCTGGGGAGACAGCCCGCCGTACACTGATGAAGGGGTACGAGAAGATAGCCCGAAGATACCGGGAGAAGCCCCTGTCGTACTACAAGGCACACCTCCAATAGCCGAAGAAGACGAGAACGCATTGGCAATAGCGATGGCGTTCGACCAGGCGTAAGAATCAACTTAGAATAAACTTATAACAATAAACGATTATGATTACAACAGAACAAAAGAAAAAGATTCTGGCTGCGATTGCACAGAACCGCGCCAATTATCCTTCGGATGCCAAGCACGCTACATCCCTCGGAATATCCACTTCGGTGTACAGCATGGTGAAGCAGGGCGCCTTGGACAAGGCTCTTTCTGATGCCAACTGGGTGCGCATCGCCCGTCGCCTGGGTGTAAACCTCCGTCACGAGATAGAATGGAAGCCTGCCAATACCTTCACCTTCCTGTTCATCCAGAAGCAGCTGGAGCTTGCGCAGCTCTCCTCTCTGAGTATGATTCTCTGTGACGAGCCGAATATCGGCAAGACCTACTCTGCCAAATACTACATCGGCTGCCATGAGAATGCCGTTTATATCGACTGCTCGCAGGTGAAGACCAAGCGCAGACTGATCCGCAAGATAGCCACCGAGTTTGGTACTGACAACAAGGGAACCTACAGCGATGTGTATGAAGACCTGGTATATTATCTCCGCACACTGAACAGCCCGCTCATCATCCTCGACGAGGCAGGAGACTTGCAGTATGAAGCCTTCCTGGAGCTGAAGGCGCTGTGGAACGCTACGGAGCATTGCTGTGGATGGTATATGATGGGCGCCGATGGTCTGAAGGAGAAGATAAACCGCAGCATCGACTGCAAGAAAGTGGGATATACCGAGATGCTGAGCCGCTACGGAGGCAGATTCTCCAAGGTGACTCCTGATGACGGCAAGGAGCGGGAGAAGTTCCTGATGAAGCAGGCTTCCATCGTTGCCAAGGTGAATGCTCCAGCCGATGCAGATATTCCTACCATCGTAAGAAAAACGCAGGGCGGGCTGAGACGAGTATATACCGAGATAGAGAAGCTCAAGATAGCAGCAGAGAACGCTGCTGAAGCTTCCGGGGAGGCCAGTCATGGTTAGGCGGGCATACAGCCCCAGGGAGATACTGAAGATGACTTATAAGCCCATCCCCTGGGGTGGAGAGTGGGAACGGTGCTTCGGACAGCCGGATATGTATGACACCTGGTTTATCTCGGGTCCGTCGGCTGGTGGCAAGAGTTCGTTCGTGATGCAGCTCACCAAGAAGCTCTGTGAATACGGAATAGTACTCTACTGCTCCTTCGAGGAGAAGGTAAGCATGAGTTTCAAGGAACGCATCCAGCGTTTTCACATGGAGGAAGAGCAAGGCAAGTTCAGAGTCTGTATCGATTCAGATATCGACAATCTGAAGAGGATGCTCAAGCAGCGCAAGGGCCCTAAGTTCATTATCGTGGATTCGTTCCAGTACTCACATTGGGAATATGCACAGGTGGAAGCCTTGGTGGAAGAGTTCCCGAAGAAGAGTTTCATCTTTATCTCGCAGGAGGCGAAGAGCCAGCCACTGGGTAGGCCTGCCGTCAGGCTAAAATACATGGCGGGCGTGAAAGTAAGAGTCGTCGGCTATGAGGCTGTCTGCCAGGGTCGATTCATAGGAGAAGCCGGAGCCACCTTTAAGGTATGGGAGGACGGACTTATTCAGGCAAGCAATAATCTATAATTTGAAAGCTTATGAGTGAAGTGAATGATTGTCTCGGGGATTACGAGAAAGGTGACATCATCTACCTGCTGCTGAGCAAGGAACAATGCAGCTCGGTATTGGATGACTGGATGGAATGTAACTACACCTGCGATTTGAGCGTGCGCAGATCAACAAAGACTCCCGGTAGCTATGTCGTTACGACCAAGAGTCTGATGTGGGCAACGAGAATCATAAAATGGCATGGGTATCAAAATGTAACTTACAAAAAGCCGAAGAAATATGGATGAAACAGTAGAAGATATCATCGCCTACATCAAGAAAAAGACTAAGGATTTCAGTTATCCTGACCAGGCAATGATGTATGACGAGCTTGCTTCCAAGCTCTGCGATATGAATGCAGATGCACTGAAGAATGAATATCTGGACAGTGATGATTATCTGCTCGATAGTGTGTAGAAAGGTGCTTCTGCGACAGAATTATAAACCCATAAACAATTCATTAGAACATGAAAAAGATTATTTATTCGATTAAGAAATGGTGGAAAAAGACCACTGAGGAGTATCATCGCCAGCAGGTGCTGAAGCGTGAGAAGGAAGTAAGACGTGAGGCGATGCACCGATTACAGGTAAGGGAGTTTGAGAGCGGGCTATATCTCTGTCTGGATGATATCCCGATATTGAAGGAGATTGAGGTTGCGCAAGCGTTGCCTAACGCCCTGCATGAAGCGCGAGAGCATTATCAGGACTATAAGCTGAGTCTCGGCTTATGATCTACCGATTGCAGATTAACAAGGAGGGAAGTTTATGGCACGACCGATTGCAAACTACCATCGTTTCTACGCCTCGTTTAATAAGTTGCCAAAGCACGGCGATGACGAAGAGGCTAAGGCGGCTATCGTGAGCCAATACACGAATGGGCGCACAACACATCTTCGTGAGATGAGGGCGCAGGAGTATAAGGAATGCTGCAAGGCATTGGAGAACATGCTTGGTTATGGTGACCAGCGCAAGCACTGGCGAAGCATCTGCCTGCACCTGATGCAGGAACTCGGGGTAGACACCAAGGACTGGAACCGCATCAACGAGTTCTGCCGTCATCCGAGGATTATGGGTAAGGATTTCGCTCTGATCGCCGTTCCGGAACTGGAGCAGTTGAGCGTAAAGCTGAGAGCCATCAAGCGAAAGGGAGGACTGAAACAGCAGGAAGGTATTAATACCAATTATATAAAATTAATGTTTATTGAAAATGGAACAGGAAAAGAACAAACAGGAGCAGGCGGCCGCAAAGCAGGGCAGCTCCCCAGTTGACATCAGTCAGCTATCAGAAGAACAGAAGGCATCTCTTCTGGCTCAGTTGAATGCCGAGGCAAAGAACGAGCGCATCAACAAGCGTGATGCCTACGAGGGCTTGCGAGGTGAATTTATGCACAAGGTTGAAGGTATGCTCATCAACGTTACCGCAGACGTCAAGGGCTTCAAGGAGTGGCTGAGAGAAGAATCCTCAGCCTTTGTCAAGCTGATGAGAGAGTACGGTCAGGTGAAAACCGATGAGCAGAAGAACTACACTATCACTGATGGTGATTTCCGTTTGCAAATCAGCTGCAACAGCGTGAAGGGATTCGATGAGCGTGCTGACCTCGCAGCGGAGCGCCTGGTAGCTTTTCTGAAGGACTATATGAAGAAGAGCGAGAAGGGAACCGATGATCCGATGTATCAGCTGGCAATGACGCTGCTGGAACGCAACCAGGCAGGAGATCTCGATTACAAGAGTATCTCCAAGCTCTACGAGCTGGAGGATAAGTTCAATGATCCGGAGTACTCGGAAATCATGAAGCTCTTCCAGGAGAGCAATGTTGTGCAGAAGAATGCAACCAACTATTACTTCTGGAAGCGCGACAAGGAGACGGGAGTCTGGCGCCGCATAGAACCAAGCTTCTGTCGTATCTAAAGTTAGATTATTTATTGTTATAATGTTTTAAGTTGAAAGAAAGGAATAGCCCTCGATGAGGAATGGAAAATGCAGAAACAACCGTGGATTGAGCTATCAGAAGCGTGTGACGGAGATTAACCGCATCTTTGATCGTTATGTCAAGCTGGGAGTCCCTAATAGGGAGATCTGGCGGCGTTACGTGTACCCGGTGTATGCCATCTCGGAACGTCAGTTCTACAATATCCTGAATGCGAGCGCCGACCCTCACAATAAGATTCCTCAGCAAGAGGAGCTATTCCTGAATTTCATAGACAATGACGGCTATGGCAACAGAGAAAGAACTGAGGACGGTAATAGGCCGCATTCTGAAGGATATTAGAATCGGCATCGGTGATGAGTTTGACCAGAACTTCGAGAGACAGGCTTTCTTTACCAAAGCCTGGGCGAGAAGAAGAAGCCCGCTTCGCCCCGGCGGTCATGTTCTCGTTGATACTGGAGCGCTGAGAAAAAGCATCAGCAGTAGAAGCGATGAAAGCAGCATTACTTTCTATAGCGATCTTCCTTATGCTGCCATCCATAATGAAGGAGGAGAAATAAAGGTTACTGCCAGGATGAAAAGATACTTCTGGGCTAAATATAATGAAGCACAAGGCGGTTTTGGCAGAAAGAAAAACGGCGAGCTTCGTAACAATAAGAAGAACCGACAGCTTGGAACGGAAGCAGAGTTCTGGAAAGCGATGGCTCTGATGAAGGAAGGAAAGGTTATCAAGATTCCTAAACGTCAATTCCTGGGCATGAGCCCCGAGGTGGAGGAAGACGTGAGGCGCATTATAGAAGACAACCTTACTTCTTATTTTGAGAACGACTTCAAATTTAAATAAACAAGATATGGATCCAAGACAAGAATTATACGCTGCACTCGTGGAGCAGCTGAAAAATATTCCCGAGGTGAAACATGTGGATTTGTGGAACGAGAACGTAGTTTATGCAGATCAGGACGAGCCGTGGCAGCGCCCGGCAGTATTCATAGAGTTGGGAGTGATAGACTGGACAACGATACAGGGCGCTCTCCGAGGTAACGGGGATATCAAACTGCATACGGTGATAGACTGGAGCGAAAATGCGCCTATAGAGGCTTGGCAGTTGACTGACAAAATCTGGCAGGCGCTGGAAGGTATTAGAAGCAAATCGTTTGATGGGTATTATCCTAGGCAGACTCTATCCAATGGGAGCCATGAAGAGTTGTACGAGAACATTGATGTTTTCAGGGTAAAGTATCTCAAGTCCTGGAGCACGGCGAGATAAATTTCTTTCAATTCATATATACTATTTATATTAGGTTCTGTAAGTTATAGGGAATTATGTTGTTAATTTATTTTTTTATTATGTTTTTAGGCGCTTATATGCGAAGACGAGCGATCTAATATTAGAAATGTTTTTTCATATTTAAAAGAAAATGGCGGGTGTCGTGATGACACTCGCCATTTTGATTTTTTTTCTCATTTTCTTGCTTGTTTAAAATATTTGTTGTATCTTTGCATCCGGATAACCCTGGTGTTTCCTAATGGCCCATGTGAAGGACCGCAGGAAACGCTGGGGTTATTTCTTTTTGAATGCTATGTAGAGTGTTTCCCTACTATTTTTCCTTATTTCTGTTTTCAGCTTCCAGACTTCGCCGTCAATATGTATCTCGTACTCATTGTAACCAGTGGCGCCTCTTTTTCTCTTCTTCTCTACATTCTTGATGTCTTTTTCGGATGTCATATCCTTTACCTCTCCCAGTGGGCTGAAACGTATGAAAGAGAGTTGGTCCAGATGACTAGCTATCCACTTGAAGGCGTTGATTTCTTCTATCGTACGGGCATGCTTGAGACCAAGTTCTAGAGAGTCTCTGGTCTGAAAATACTTTCCTGTTTGTAAGGAATTGGAAGACTTTGTGAAGTTGGTGGATTCTTTTATATAACCTTTCTTCTCGGTACAGAGCCGTGAAGCCTCAGTGTTCATAGCGCATTTGTGTAGCCTTCTGCATGCTTCGCACAACTGATTGTCCGGAAGTGCCAGATTGACGTTCTTACCTTTCGCTACATCGCAGCTATTACACTTCTTGATAGTGTAAGGATTGTAGTCAGGAACCGCCTTGCCCTGCTTTCCGCTATTGAACCGGAAAATATTAAAGCGCTCTCCGTCTAAGGCTTCTTTTCCTCTGTCCATCGCTTCACCATGAGGCGTGGCATCATACTTCCATTTGAGAACCTGGACCACCGTACAGCGGCAGTTCCATCCATTTGGAGGGTAGTAGCTCTCCCAGAAAGGGTCACTCATCGGTAGTGTTACTCTATCGAGAGCAGCATGCTCCGGTCGTACCTTGTCATCATGGGCAGTTCTGTACTGGAGATAGTATTCGTCACCATCCTCGGCAAAGCGTTCCCATTTGGCGGCCATGGTAGCAGAAGACTGCACGAAGCCGTATTCTGCCCGAAGATAGTTCCTGTTGTAAGTCTCGTTAATCTTCCGTACATCATTCAAAAAGCGTTCGAACGGTTTTCTATCTCCATTCTCATCAAGCAAGCTAGGGAATGCCTCGTTGAGCTCGTGAAAGGTTTTCATGCCGGAGAAGATATAGTTGGAGCGGGTTAACCGCTCACGCATCTTTTCGGTCATTTCCACCTTCTCGAAACTGGAGTCCAGGATATCGGTATGTTCCTGGATAAAATCCATGGCCTCGTTGCTTGACAGAATATTGATATCCAGGTGTGCGCCGTGTTGACGGAAGAGCGCTTTCATCAGCTTATCGAAACGGGAGGATATTTCCTGGTATCGCAGTTTTTTCTCATCGGCTGACGTGAGCTGGATATTCATTTTGCCAATGATGGATTCGTATCGGCTGTGCAGCCCCTTATAGTCATCGGGGCTTAGTCGAAAAAAGGTCTGGAGAGCTGCAGTCCAGGCTGCTGTATGCGTTCGCCTACAGGCATGTTGTATTTGTCTGCGAAATACTTTGGATCCACTTCGTAACGGTCAGAGATCATTTTCTCGTATTCCATCTGCTGTTCCGGTGTATAATCAACGCTTTCATCCCATGAAAAATGATAGCCTTTAAGCGGATATCCGTGACGGATCATGCGAGGGATAAGTTGGTTATTGATAATGCTTGCCAACATCTTCGCATCGCTCTCCACCAGGTTCTCGAATACCTTGAGGTGAGTCTGGCTTTGAGACAGGGAACTGCCATCCTCGATAGTCATGGTCTGCCCGATGATAAGCTTGGAGATTTCGCTGTTGGAACGGTCCACACGCTTGTCATAGACGTTGAACGCATCGCTCTTGGTGCTTTCGATGATTTGAATATCCGTTCCTTCGGGGAATAATGCCCATGGAGCGATATCCATACCCTTGAGCATTTCTTCGATGCGCTGCTGGTCTGCCTTATCTCTGGAAGCAGTCTTGGCTACTCGCATAGGCATTCCGAAAACCTCGCTGAAGACATCCCATGCTGCGAGAACGTTCTTTTTCGGGATGGCGTGGAGTGCAGCCTTGAGATAGAGACCGAGGTCGTCGGGCTTTCCAGCCTCGATAAGGTTGTTGTACCATTCCGGCTCTCTATAGTCTATTCCTGTAGTCCAATCCTGTCCGAGGTCTGTGACTACACGATGATGTTCCGGAATCACGAATTTACGGTCGATAAGCTTTACTTCCGAGTAGCAAGGGCATCCGTCTCCATCCTTCCTGATATCTCCCAGTTCTATCAGGGAATGCCCGTAATAGATGGAATCAAGAATAAGGCGGCATAATTCGTAGAACCATTCCTGGTCGAAATAATGCTTGAGTTCATCACAAGGCTTGCCGCTTTTGTCTTCGATGTTAAAAGACTTGGAAAGGACGAAGCCTGTGCGCTGTCCAATACATCCGGTAACATGGGCATCCGTGGCGGTATCTCTGTAGATATCGTAGAGCATCTGTCTGTTTGGACTTTCTATGCTGATAGCCTGCTGCCAAGCCTTGCGCCATTTCTGGATATCACTCTTGGTAAGAGCTTCGGTGGTGCGCTGAAGCTTGGATATGATATGCTGGGCATTTCTGCGGGTTGTCTTGTCGGCGAGGATGATGTCTCCGAACTTGGTATGCAGCATCCGTGGCTCACCCTTGACGGCACGCCGGATGTCGTAGATGCCCTGTAATGTCTTGTCAAATAGATTCATCTTGCTTTATTTTTGAATATTAAACTTGAATACGGATTACCAGGAGTGGCGGTTAGGGCCGTTCCCCCACTTAACGCCATTAGTGTTAGCCTCACCTGTAGCCTCGTCAGTGGCTATCGGCAGGTCCGGGATGATTTTACCGGCCGCAACACCTTCGAGCCACTTGATGGCACGCTCGTAGCGTTCCTTGCGCACATCACTGCCCATTCTCTGCGGTTGTGCAGCAATCATGTTGTAGAGAGCGATATCTGCTGCGTACATCACTATCTGTCGGTTGCGGTCATTTCCCACGGCAGAGAAAACCTTGCCGCAATCATACTTAGGACGGAGATATCCTGCTATCTCTTCCACTGCTTCCTGAATGGCATTGTCGGCGTTAGCGTCGTCTGCCTGGGTGATGACCTTGAGTGCGGCTTCAGAAGCCACCACCTTGAAATCTTCTTGAGTAATAAACATATAAACAACTTTTTAATTACCAACCATTTTTCGGAGATCTCCGCTTGCCAATGCGTGGCTCGAAAGCATCGACGCGTCCTTGTCGCTGAAGGATGAAGATGGCTCCCTCGTCTGCATCCGGAGCATCGTCGTGTGCTCTGCTTCCGTGTTCCAGGGCTAATGTCTGCTCGATACCTACCTGCATATCCTCAGAGTCTTTAAGACTCTCGTTATAGAATACCAGGCCTCGTTCCCATAAAGGGGCGACGCTCTCGATACGCTGTAGCTTATCGGGCTTTTTCCGATTGTCAGCAGATATCGGAAGCTGATAACCCCGAAGCTCTCCCTCTTTGTAGAATTCGTCGAGAGCCGTATCCTGCATCAGGTTTGCTTCCATATAAAACTGGATGCTGGCTCCCTGCTCCATGGCTCTTTCGTAGAGGTTGTATTGCCACCTCACCATCTCTCCGGTGGTAGCCTGGCGTACGAAACAGTCTATCAGATGAAGCTCGCTACCCAGCTTACCCCAGAGGCGGCATGCCTTGTAGTCGTTGGCAGTCGTGGATTTCCAGGATGGGTCTGTATAGCAGACCAGGGCATCGTACCTGGTGAGTCTAGGCATACGCTTGTACTTGATCCACTCGTGACGGAAGATAGAACCGTCGATGATAGGGTTATGCATCATCTCCTTATTCCAATCCCTGTAACCGACGAATTCCCGGTAGGCATCCACCTCCTCCCGTGTCCATTTCTCCTTCCATACCGGATCACCGTTCTTATCTACGGCATATACCTTACTCAGGAAAACGCCTTTGGTATTGGCGATGTTATAGAGTACGGAGTTCTTGGAAATCAGGTTGCCGATCATGATAAAACGGCCACGGCCAACATCGAGAGAACCGAAGAGGGCAGACTTTACCCAGGACGTAAGCTCACGTACACGCTTCTCGTTCTTGCAGAGTTCGTCATCGTCAAGGTCATCGATGACGATATAATCAGGGCGGGCTTCCCTATCACGGAGACCTCGGGGGCTCTGACCACGACCACATGCCAGAAACTTAACGCCGCAGTTCGCCTTGAATTCTCCGTCGGTCCAGTCTCCTCCGGCAGGCTTCTGTTCTCCGAAGTCACGCTTGAGGCGATCGTTGTACTCCAGTTCTGCCTGGATATCACCAAGGAGGCGGCAGGCGGCATCCTCGCTCTTGCCGACTACTACCATGAAGTTTATCAGGCGTAGCGGCTGGAACATGAGCCACAAGGGGGTGAATACATCCATGTGGGTACTCTTGGCATGACCGCGCGGCCACATGAATACAGCCTTCAGGTTAGCGGTGCGCTTAACCTTGCTTGCCGCCTGGTTGTGGAATGGCGCATTGTGGATGGTACGGATCACCTTTCCGGTAGTCTTGTCCTTAAGTTGTAGGAAGTGAGGAAAGTAATACTCGCAGAAAGCAGCATAGTTCTGCTGTAGCCTGTGAATGCGAGCTTCCTTCTCGCTCTTGCCTTCTGGAGCCATGAGCGATGTATCTGTGAGCGCTGCTATCTGCTTGCAGTGCTCCTTCCATTCCTCTATGGCCTTTTTCTTTTCTGCTAGTGTTGCCATTATGTATATGTATTAAAGATCGCAGGAAAAACCGTTCTGCATCTTGTCGGAGATGAAGAGATCCTGGTAATAATTAAATGTCTTGAGGAGTTCCGGTGTGATATTCGGGTCGTTCTGTGCCCGGAACTGCATCCATTTGCTGAATGCCATGAATACCTCGATGGCATCTACTACGTTAGCCTTCTTGTCAAGCTTCTCTATAACGGCTGACATTTTAGCAAGCTTGTCACCCAGTCCGGCAATCTTCGCAGCGTCACCGGAAGCATTGACATCGGTAATGAGGGTGTCGATGCTATGTAGCAGCTTGTTTACCAGCTCCGGGCGGGTCACGCTTGTGGCAGCCCGCTGTTCCTTCCATCCTTCCTGGTTGGCCCATTTAGAGAGAGTCTGACGGGAGATGTCTATCTGGTCTGCTATCTCGTTCTGATCCTTGCCTGCCATATATAATGTTCTGGCGAGCTTTTTCTTCTTTTCTAATTCTGCTTTTGTCATGTTATAACAGTGTTTTAATGTGAATAAAATGGCGGGCTATGTTGAAACCCACTGCAAAATTGGCATTTTTTAGGGAGTCTGCCAAAAAAGTATGAAATGATTGCATACCTTTATGAAGCGATTGCAGCGTTTTTTGGAGGGTTCGTGGAAAGTTCGTAATATTGCAGTCGAAATTCAAAAACGAATCGCAAATGGGAAAGAAAGTTAGAATTAGCGATGAGAGCGTGAACTGCTATGGTACGCGCATCATTACATCAGGTATTGACCTGACACAGTACGAGCGCAATCCTGTATTACTGTATATGCATGACCGCAGTCAAGGTGTAGTCGGGCTGGTGAAGAACCTGAAGGTGGAAAACGGAGAGCTGACTGGAGAAATCGAGTTTGACGGAGCCACTGAGCTGAGCCAGCGGCTGAAGAAACAGTATGAGTTCGGGTCGATGCGCATGGTAAGCGCCAACTTGCAAATCCTGGAGACTTCCGATGATAAGAGTCTTGTGCTGGAAGGACAGACTGCACAGACAATTACCAAGAGCCGCCTCTTCGAGGTGAGTGCCGTTGATATCGGTGGTAATGATAACGCCATCGTGTTATACTCTCCGGATGGAGAACAGTTGCCGTTGATGAAAGGCGAAGAGAACGGAAGTGCTTTCCTGCCTTTGTTAAATAGTAATATTAATCCTCTTAAAAAAGAAGTAGAAATGGAATTGAAAACTTTAGCCCTTCAGCTGGGGCTTAGCGAAACAGCTGACGAAGCTACCGTCTTGCAGAAGGTTAGTGAGTTGAAGTTGAAGGCCGAGGGTGCAGCAGCACTCCAGAAGCAGGTTGACGAGTTGAAGGCGGCGCAGGAGGCGCTTGCTCTTGCCGGTATTACAGCCGCCGTGGATCAGGCCGTAAGCGAGAAGCGTATCGATGCCGGAATGAAGAACCATTTTGTCGAGCTTGGCAAAAAGGTAGGTATTGACACCTTGAAGTTGACCTTGTCGGCCATGCAGCCACAGGGTAAGCTCTCCGCACAGTTGCACCGTACCGATACTGGTCAAATCGTGGCGGAGGAAACAGACTTCTCCAAGTACGAGAAGCTGAGTGCCGTTCCATCCGGCAAAATGATGGATCTGCACGACAATCATCCGGATGAGTTCGTTCGCCTCTACAAGGCTGAGTACGGATTCGAACCAGCTTAATTTCAAGGTAACATAAAAATATATTTATAATTATGAATAAGTTGATTAAAGTGTTTTCCGCATTGTTGTTCAATGCAATTATGGGTGCTCTCATTGTACTCTTGTTGGGATATAATCCATTCTGGGGTGCAGCTGTTGCCTCCCTTGTTGCTATCGCAGCAGGAACGTTTATGCCAAAGGGTTCTGCTTACGCAGGCGTTCTTAAAGAAGTATGGACGGGCGAGCTTATCAAGGCTCTGCGTGCCTATCTGGATGCTTCCTGGCTTGTAGGTGTGCCGGATCAGAGTTCTATTGTGGATAATGACGTAATTCACATGGTGGATGTCGGTGCGGACCCTCAGGTGCTGGTTAATAACAAGACATATCCTATCGAAATCCAGGAGCTAGAGGATGGAGACAAGACCTTCTCTCTCGATAAATTCCAGACAAAGGTTGTCCCTGTCACCGATGACGAATTGTACGCCCTGAGTTACGACAAGATGGCTCGTGTCAAGGAGAGTTGCGCCAACGCACTCAATGACACCAAGTACGCCAAGGCTGCCCATGCGCTCTGCGCCAATGAGAATACCGCCAAGACTCCGGTATTGGTAACGTCTGGCGCCGTGGATCCTGTAACCAAGCGAGTCAAGCTCTGTATGAACGATCTGGTGAACCTGAAGCGAAAGCTTGATGACCTGGGTGTTCCTCCAACCAACCGCCGACTTGTGCTCTGTACTGATCACGTGAACGACCTGCTCGAGACGGAGCAGACTTTCAAGGAGCAGTACAACGTTGACCGCAATGACGGCAAGGTCGGTAAGCTGTACGGTTTCGATATCTATGAGTTCGGCGCCAACCCTACCTATAGCACCACAGGCAAGAAGAATGCGCTGGGTGCAGCGCCTAAGACTGGTGAGTTCCAATGCTCATTCGCATTCTACGTACCTCGTGTGTTCAAGGCTACTGGTAGCACCAAGATGTATTACAGCGCTGCTGAAAACGATCCGCAGCAGCAGCGTAACCTCATCTCGTACCGTCATTATTTCATCTGCTTGCCTAAGAAGGAAGACGCTGGTGGCGTAATCCGTTCAGGTTATAACGTTGGTTAAGCGTATGGCGAAAATGAAATATCTGGTAATCCACTGCACTGCCACGCCGGAAGGTCGGGAGGTGACAGCCGCCGACATCCGGCACTGGCACTGCGATCCTCCAGCCAAGGGCGGCAGAGGATGGAAGCAGGTGGGCTATACTGATCTTGTGCATCTGGATGGCAGCATAGAACGCCTGGTAGATAATAACGAGGATGCTGAGGTGGATCCATGGGAGATTACCAATGGTGCTGCTGGCTATAATGCCGTGAGTCGGCATGTTGTCTATGCAGGAGGTGTGAGTAAGCACGACGGTAAGCCGCTAGATACTCGCACCCTAGAGCAAAAGAAGGCTCTTGCCGATTATGTGAGAAACTTCCATAGCCGCTTCCCTCAGATCCGTATTGTTGGACATAACGAGTTGAATTCAAAGAAAGCCTGCCCGTCTTTTGATGTCCAGGAATGGCTTCGCTCGTTAGGTATCAGGCAAGCGTAGATTTTTTCAGTAATAGTTGATAGTTTATTAGGTTAAGAAAGGTTTGAAAGGCGATGACAGACATCATACTAAACATACTGCAGTGGGCTATCCTACCGGGCGGCATTGGTACTGCCATCGCCTGGATAGCCAATCGAAAGGTGAAGGAGGCTGAGCAGGCGAAGCGTATACATGACACCTTCAAGGAGATGTATGGCGACGTGAGCAAGGAACTCTTGGCAAAACAAAAAGAACTGAATGATGCAGCAGAAGATAATGCAAAGGCTATCGAGGAACTCAACAAGGAGAACGCCCGCACCCGCTATGCACTTAATAGGCTCACGCGGGCTATTGAGGCTATTCAGCTTTGTCCTCATCGTGCTAGCTGCCCTGTCAGTGGTGAGCTGCGCCACGACGAAGACGACCAGGAAGGAACAGAACCTGGCGCAAAGCGTACAAAGCGCCGACAGTGCAAGCCAAAGTCTGAGTCAGATGGTAAACCAGGTGAAGACAATGGTGATGTGGTCCCAGCCGATAGCGAGAGACACGGTTCGGTTGAGCATTCCGATGAATAATCTTCTCTCTCTGCCGCAGGGCGCAAGCTATAACGGCAAGCATGGCCGTGCTAACGTGAAGGCGTACGTAAAGCCGAATGACGGTGGTGAAATGCCAACGATCATCGTAGAGGCATCGTGTGACAGCTTGCAGCAGCTGTGCCTTCGGTATGAGAGTGAGCGAGACTCCTTACGAAACCAGGTAAGTCTGCTTAGCAGGCAGATGGAAATGTCGTACAGCAACAATGCTAGAACGGAGCAGAAAAAGCCTCCTAACGGCGTTTGCCTGGATTTGTTTTTTATTATCGCAGGTATTATGACCTGCTTGTTTTTAATGTATTTAATCAGAAAAAAATATGGGTAACGTATTAGACGGAACAGACCTTATTCTTTCAGTTGGGGGTAAGGCATTGGGTTACAGTACCGGGTGTAAGATTACAACCAGTACAGAGACTGGTGAACGAGTAACCAAGGAAGCTTCCGCAGGCAAGTGGAAGGAGAAGTATGTAAAGAGCTTCTCTGAGAGTATCAGCGCTGATGGTGTCGTGCTGACGGGTAGCAATGCAGAAATGCCTACCTATGATCAGCTGAAGGATCTCCAGCTGGCAGGAGCTTCTGTCGAGGCAACTTATTCTGTTCGTGAGGGTGATGGTCGTGAAGGCAAGACTGCCGGACAGTACAAGGGTAAGTACATCATTACTTCGCTCGATCTCGATGCACAGGCTGGCGAGGATGCGAAGTATAGTGTACAGCTTGAGAATAGTGGTAAGGTTGAAAAAATCGGCACAGGCTTGCAGGGGACCGCAACTGCATGACTGAATACCGATGATGCCGGGAATGACAAATCCTCGGTTTTGGCCGTAAGTGAAACGTCTTTAGAATCTGAAACGGATGAATAAGGTTATGATTAAGGTTGGTGACAAGGAATTTCCTTGTCGCCTCACTATGGGAGCGATGCTCCAGTTTAAACGTACTGTCGGCAAGGATGTCAGCCAGATGGACTGGAAGGATATGGAAGAACTGTTGATGCTCATGTGGTGCTGTGTGTCGAGTGCCAGCCGAGCTGATAACATTGAATTCCCCATTGACTTCCCGATGTTCTGCGACTTGGTATCTCCGGCAGATATAGCTAAGTGGAATTCCACGATAGCAGAAGCGAATGAAAAAAAAAGCGAGAAGGAACAGTAGATTCTGAATCGGACAATGGTGATCCGGTGGATGTGGAACATCTTCTGGGTATAGCTATGGGGTGTATGGGGATGAGTATGGATGACTTTTGTCGATGCACCCCATCTGAATACTATGCAGCGTATGAAGCTTGGCATGATGCTGTAGATGCTGCGGAACGTGGCAAGTGGGAACGGGTAAGAATGCAATGCCTGTGCATCCTGCAACCCTACTCGAAGGATAAGCTCAAGGCTAGAGATATTATGCAGTTTGCCTGGGATAAGGAAGTGCAGACTGAGATTCCAGAAGCGAAAGAGGAACTCAGTCGTGAGGAAATCATGAAAAGATACAAGATAGCAGCAAAGAGGGCTGGATTACATTAGCTTAGATATTGTCGTCTTTTATTGTCATGAATCCCCAAAGTAGAAGAGATACGAAAAAGACAGCGAGACACCAAACCATGGCTTCTGCTAACCATGAAGGCGAACCATGTCTCATGGCTAAGTCGCAAAAATACATACCGAACAGAAAGCTCAGTACGGAAATCAAACCAATAGCGGTTCTTGTTGTGTTGGGTTTTACTTCGTATTTCATAATTTTCGTTTTATTTTAAACACGCTGCAAATATAATAAAAAAGACGCAATAATCCAAATTAAATATCGCAAAAATGGCTAATGAGGTAAAATTTAACATTCGGCTCAATATAGACGGTAAAGATAGAGTGGTTGTTGCCACAACTGCTGTAGATAACCTGAGACACGTGGTGAATAGTGTCAATGAAGCCACAGAAGATTTGAAGGGTAAGCTTATTAATACCAATCAGATTACGGAGGCGTGGAGAAATGTTACTGATGCCTTCCAGCAGATGGTGGGTGACCTTAATCAGGTTACAGCGGAAAGTCGGACTTTTGGAGCGGCCATGGCTGCGGCTAATACCATGGCTGGTAAGAGCGGAAAGGAATTTGCGACAATGAAGCAACAGGTAGCAGAACTTGCCGATGAAATACCGATTGCGCGTGATGAACTTGCAGGCGGTCTTTATCAGGTTATCTCGAATGGAGTTCCGGAAGACAACTGGATTGATTATCTCCGTTCTTCGGCAAAATCCTCTGTGGGAGGTATTGCCAGTCTAGGAGAAGTGGTAAAGGTTACTTCTACCATTATCAAGAATTATGGACAGGAATGGAGTAATGCTGGAGAGATACAGGACAAGATACAGTTAACCGCAAAGAACGGTGTTACCTCGTTCGAACAGATGGCGCAAGCCTTGCCGCGTGTTACGGCTCAAGCTTCGACGTTAGGAGTGTCAATAGATGAGCTGATGGCTTCATTTGCTACACTTACCGGCGTAAGTGGAAATACCGCAGAGGTTAGTACTCAGCTTGCCGCTATTTTTACGGCTCTTATTAAACCTTCGAGCGAAGCTACCGAAATGGCCCAGCAAATGGGTATTCAGTTTGATGCAGCGGCTATTAAGGCGGCTGGTGGAATGCAACAATTCCTTGAGTCTCTTAGCACAGATATAAAGCGATTCTCTGCATCGAGCGGTATGTTGGAACAGGAAATCTACGGCAAACTTTTCGGTAGTGCAGAAAGCCTTCGTGCTATTACTCCTTTGGTAGGTAATCTGGCAGATAAATTCAGGAGTAATGCTGCTGAAATGCAAAATAGCGCAGGAACTGTTAGTAAAGCCTTCGACATCATGGGTAGTACAGGAAGCGCTGAGATTCAACTTCTGAACAATAAGCTTGGTGAATTCACTGATGTTATACAGGAAAGTATTGGTAATACTCTGCCGTACGCAAATTTTGCGTCTCAGCTGATTATTACTACCAATGCAGCTTGGACTCTGACTAGAACTATTACTAATCTTGGAGTTACGTCCAAGGTTACTTCTGTGATTGTAGCTATGTTTAGTCCTATCTGTAAGGTGGCGTCTGCTGCTTTTACAGGTGCAGCCGTAAGCGCTGAAACCTTAAGACTAGCAATTAGAAGCTTATATATAACAGCTGGTGTTGGAATAGCTATTGCTGCTCTTACAGAAGTGATTAATCATCTGTCTGCTAGCAATGACCAGGCAGCAAGTAGTGTGAATGACCTATCGCAAGCGGAAGAGAAGGCTAAGCAGGCGCACGAGCAAACTGCTCAGCAGATATCATCCGTACGTAGTGAAATGTCGCTGAATATCGCCAAGCTCAAAGACTTCAAGGGCAGCAAGGAACAGGAGAAAACTCTGGTACAGCAGATGAATAGCAAATATGGGGAGGCTATGGGCTATTATTCTACCGTGTCGCAATGGTATCAGGCTCTTACCGCAAATTCTGAGGCGTACTGTAACCAGATGATCAATGAGATTAGATTGAGGGAACTTGCTAACCAGGCAGCAGACCTGATCAAGCAGCAGCACGATATTAAATATGATGAAAACGGGAAGCTAAAGAAATATAGCAAGAAAAATAAAACTAAAACCAAGACAGTAGGTCAGATAGATGCTGGTGACGGCAAGATTATTCCTGTTAAGCAAAGGGTTGAAATCGAGGGTACTAGCCAGCTTGATGAGGCTAACAGAAAGATGACTTCGCTTTACCGTCAGCAGCAGAATGTGAAAAAGCAAATGGCGTCCATCGTCAAGAATGGACAGAAAATAAGCTTCAAGCATACTACTGGGTATAGTTCGACTCCTCCACCATCATCTTCCGGCAATACAACAAAAGGCGGAGCGACAACTACAACGAAGCCGGAAGTGAAGGAGAAGGCTCTAGAGGGTAGTATTGATTTCTATGAGGAGGAAATCCAGGAATTGCAGAAGAAAATCAATGCTTCGGCTGATGAAGCTGCCGCCAAGAGTCTTCAGAAGATCATGGAAGGAAAGCAAAGGGAGTTAGGAATGCTGAAGGTAAGGCTAGGTATCGAAAGTGTTCCTGATATCGAGGTTAAGAAAAAGGCTGAAGATATATTATCGGATATAGATGGGCAAATTGACCATCTCAAGCTAAAACCAATAGAGATTAAAGTTGAAGGACTAGAAGATCTGGAGAAACTGCAATCCCTCGGTAATATCAATCTCTCGAGTTTTCAGAGTGTCCAGCAGCAGCTGCACACCATCAATGGAATCTCAAATTCTACAGCCAAAGGACTTGCTGTGGCCGGAGAAAGTTGCGCAGCACTTGGAAGCGCTATGCAGCAACTCGGCTCTGATAGTGCAGCTGCCAAGGCTGGTATGATGATGGCTGCGGTAGGACAGATCGTTCTTTCCTTTGCGCAGGCAATGACCTCTGCCAAGACCTGGATAGACTGGCTCGCATTCGGCATTACAGGCGCAGCTCAACTGACTAGCATCATCGGCATGATAAGCAAGTTTGCTACAGGTGGCATTGTGGGAGGCAATCAGAGAAGTGGTGATAACATCCTGGTACGTGTAAATTCGGGAGAGATGATTCTGAATGCAGCGCAGCAGGCTAGACTCTTCGCAATCGCCAATGGCGCATCCCTCTACGGAGCTGCTGCACAGGTTGGTTCCGGAATCTCTGATGGCTTTGCTCCTGGAGTAAAGGCTTCTACAAGTCGCTTACAGGGCATCCTTGTCGAGAACGACCAGGCGCCAATAGATATTAACCTGCGCCTGCGGGGAAGAGATATTGTTGGCTCTGTAGCGAATGAGACAAGAAGCAATCGCAAGCGGAGTAATATCCGTATCAGATAATAGTATTATAACATCATTATAAAAGCATTAGTAGGCTATGTATATACACGGTTATTATTATAATAGGAAAGAAGAGAAAATCTCCGTCTATATCCTTATTCGAGGTGATCGATCTGAGGAAGTGGAGATAGGTGGCGATGGTAGCGGAGTCACCTTCTCTGATGACCCGGTGGAAATCACCTCGCAGGTGAATGATACGTTCGATCATATTCTCTGCTCGCAGGCTTCTATCCGCTTGCTCTGCGAGAACTATGTGAAGGAATTCTTCTCGGGGTCCTGTAGGGATGCTGTGGTGAATATCTACCGGGAAACAGAGTGTCTCTTTGCCGGATATATCGAGCCTCAAACTTTCTCGCAGGGATATAATGAGTGCGAGGATGAAGTAGAACTGACTTGCGTGGATGCGCTCTCGGCCCTTCAGTATTCAAAATACAGGAATGTCGGTTCGGCTTTAGTGCTATATAATAAGGTGAAAGCGGAAGCTCAGCAGCGTACCTTCCATGATATTGTGATGGATATACTGAATGGTGTGATGGATGACATCGATATCCTTGGAGGGCATGATAAGCCATTATACTACGATGGTAGTAAATATGTGGCCACCGAAAAGGATAAACAGTACTCCGTACTCCAGGATATCAGTATCTCGGAACTGCTCTTCCTGGGTGATGAGGAGGATGATGTCTGGACTCAGGAGGATGTGTTGACTGAAATTCTGAGATATCTCAATCTTCATATAAGGCAGGCTGGCATGAATCTCTATCTGTTCTCCTGGGAGACAATCAGGAGTGGAAAATCTCACTCCTGGCATAACCTCAAAGGAAACGGTGATTTAATGATCGTTCCTCAGACGGTAGATATTACTACATCCATCGTAGCAGACTGCGATACGCAGATCAGTGTTGCGGAGACGTACAATCTGCTCAAGCTGACGGCTGACGTGAAGGAGATGGAGAATATCGTCAAGAGTCCACTCGATAGCGATGCATTGCGTAATGCCTTTCTCGGTATGCAGAAATATATGACAGAGTATGCATCGGATGGAGAAGGAAAAAAGGCGTACGAAGGATTTGCTGAGCTAGTGGGGAACGGTGGTACTGACTATGATGAGGGTTCGGTAGTTGACTGGTATGTACAGGTAAGGAAATGTCAGGATTGGCGCTTTTATGGTGCCAAGAAAAAAGATCTCGTGAAGGACTTGTGTCAGGGAAACAATCAGCAGGATGCCGTGAACTATCTGGGAACCGTGCCAGGGGCCTCGATGCTGGTGTCTGTAGGAAGCGTCAAGAAGACGAACGGCGGACAGGATAATTCGCTCGTATCGAAAATATCCATGACCGATTATCTGGTAATCAGCGTAAACGGTAATGGCAAGGATGGGGAAAGTGAATTCTATCCCAATGACTCGGACCTTCTGAAAGCGATACCATGCGCAGAATATGTAGGCAATGAAGTTGGTGGTGTATTCTCGCCTAGCGATGAAAATACGACTAATTATATCGTAATCTCCGGGAAAATGGTAATGAATCCTCTGATGAGGATGACGGCTAATTATCATGATCTGAGAAATAAAACCTGGTTGAGTTTACCGTTCAGTGGGCAGGATGGCATCTACGTCTGGCATCAGACTGTGCCAAGCCGCAATAACGGAGATGGTCGCTATTATACACGCAGATATTGGAAAACGGAGAACTGGAGAAGCGAGGTGGTATCAGATGATGTTATGGACAAGAAGAGTGATGGCGGATTTATGCCGTTTACTGGTGAAGGCCCGCAGGAGTTTGAGTTTAAGTACAGTGCATTCGGGGACAGCACCGATAAGTTGTCGAAGGTCGGCGTAATTCAGTGTATGCTGATAATAGGTGATAAATGCGTAGTTGAAAAACGCCCTGGGCAGCTCCTTGGAAGCGATAAGGTGGCAGGAACAGGCAATGGACAGTTATCTGATTATGTCTGGATGAAATATAAGACCAGAGAGGAATGTTCTTCCGATGATGAATACTACCAGCAGAGTTTTTCGGTGGGCTTTGACCCTAAGATTGGGGATAAAATCATCGGTACAGAGTTCTCCATACAGAATAATCTGAGCTATACTGATAATGTGGATGCAGATGGAACTGCCATTCCGGTCCGCATGAGTGACAAGGTGCATGGTGCTGTGAAGTTTATCATCCTCGGACCAGTCAACAGTGTGTGGGAAGAAATCATCCGACGACATCCTACAGCCTTTCGACATACAAAGTGGTCGAGCAATACGAAGCCTATCCTATCACATGTGAGCGATATTCTACTGGAAGAGTTCGAGGTGAAGGTTGTAAGCGATCATGGTAAGGTTGGCAGTGATGGTGCTGAGAACGACCTGGTATATCTGAGCGACACGAAAGAAGATTTCGTGAATGTCAAAGATGATCTTGAGATGAAAATCACTACAGCTCTGACATCTGAGGAATGCAAAGCGCTCGGTGTAAAGAATGGCATTAGTCTTTCTGCGCCGCTGAATGTTGACACAGAACTGAGTTTGCTAGGTGTTTACAATACTAGCAATGGCGAATTGGCAAAGCCGGAGCAGCATTATGTCAATGACTACTGGCAGGAATGGCATGAGCCAAGAGTTATCATGGAACAGAATCTGATGGATGAGCACGGTAATGTTTCTCCATTCGATTTGTATCGACATCCTGCGATCGGCAAGACCTTTCATGTGCAAGGTATCAGCTATAATCTAACCAGTGGCACTGCTCAGATGACGATTAAAGAGATATTCTAATTATATTCTAACAATATTATAAAGTCGTATGATAGAAACAAAAATCATAGTTAAACCCAAAGGGAATTCCGGAACTGGCAATAGTTCCGGAGCGGCTGGCTATGGAGGTGAGTATGTGTCTGAAGCTGATTATGCTGCTAGAGCCGGTAAGGCTAAGAAGGCGGAGTCTGCGGATCTGGCAATGCGCGCCAATACGGCTAATACAGCTGATCGTGCAAAGTATGCTGACAAGGCGGGAGAACTTGACGAAGAAGCAGAGGTTTTGCAGAGGTACATCCGCAAGGATATTGATGATATAGCTCAAGGAACCGTAACCTGGGAGAAAGTGCAGAAACTACTTGGTGGTTTGCTGGTTGGAGAAGATTTTTCCTTTGATGCGGATGGCAATATCATCGCTCATTCTATCGCTTCCGAGAATGCGAATGAAGCAGAGCACAAGGGCTTTTCTATCATACAGACCGGTCCGAAGACCGGAAAATATAAGCTGAATATCAATGAGCTGCTGGCTTTCTCCAAGGCAAAGGTGGGCGACAAATTCGTATTTGATGCTGCGAATGATTTCCGCTTTGATGCAGAGGGCAACATCATCGCTCATTCCATAGCATCGGAAAATGCGAATACCGATGAGGAAAAGGGATTCATCATTGCCAGGATAGATGAGACGGGTAAATATAAACTCTGTATAGATGAGCTGTTGGCATGGGGACTCGCCACCATGAAGCAATTGCACGTTAAAGGAGATTCTACCTTTGACGGCAACCTCTTCAGTAAGGAGTTTATTTCGGGATTCCTCGGAGGAAAGGGATGGGGCATCTACAACAAGCCTATCACCAACACAGCAGGGATGCAGGAGAACAAGTGGACAGGAGAGCTCGATAACCTAATCGTTAGAGGATCGCTCCGAGTTTACGAAATGATAATCTCCCAGCTCTTGGGCGAGAACGACAACCGCATCTTCGCTGGCATGATGGAGGTTGATCACTATGACCCAGAGACGGGTAAGGTATATTTCGACACACAAGGTGGAAAGCTATATAATCCCTTCCGAAAGGACGATTGCATCATGGTGCAGCAATACAACGGAATGCCAAACAGCAGCAATGACTACTATGTGACCAAGAACTACGAGCTGGTAATCACAGAGGCAGGATGCGGAAGCACAGCTGATGGCGAGAACCGCCTGGATTGGGTAAAATTCGACAGCTTCACAAGCAGCATCGAAGGAGCAACACCAGACAAGCTCATCAAGAAGAAAGATACCTTTGTAAGAGTTGACAACCTAAGCGACCCAGACCGCAAGGGTATCATGCAGATTATCACTGTTGGAACGGCAGCACCATATCTTGATATATTATACGGTATGAAAACCGACCCAGAGGACTGTCTGAAGGGAAGGCTCGGCAACCTGGAGGGAATACATCACCGAACATTCGGTGATCTTACAGGATTTGGAGAATTGCTGCAGAACCTCTATGCAACAGGCGATCTCGTACTGCGACGCACAGGCGAGAGCATCGATACAAAATTTCAGATGCTGCAAAATCAGTTTGCAACCCGTTTTGCTCAGACAACCTACGAGCTGACAAACGAGGATAACTACATCCATAACGGTACGTTCCTGACAGCAACAGGCAAAGATTCGGATAGCCTAATCATAGACGGTTGGGAGATTGACGAAACTGACGAATCCGCAATCTGGATTTGCGGAGGAATGCCCGTTATGGTTAACGGACAAGTTACGGCAAGCGGAAACCGTCGTGTCCTCATCGAGGCAACCGAGGGCAGGAACATGCTGCGAATTATCAACTGCGGACTGAAGCAAGTCAATGCCCTTATCCGACAGCCAGGAACTCACAAGGAATACAACAAGCCATCGGGTACCCAGACCGATGAGGGTATGGGTGTGACGGCAGACGGCTACACCGAGGTACAGGACACACTCTACATCAGCGCAAGGGTCTATGCTAAGACAGCAGGAACAATGACCATCGGTTTCTCGCCTAATACCGCTGTCGAGGGCAAGAAGAACGAACTGGCAGCGCAGAGTGTCAATATTGCCTATTCGGGAGAATGGCAGTTTATAAAGCTGGAAGGCAAGTGGAACGGAAGAGGAGATTTCGTCATTCGATATACAGGAGATATGCTGTTATCATTCCTTGCCATGACAGACAAACCGATAGACAACCTGCAGAAGACGGTCAGCACGCAGATATTGCAGACAGCAAGTAATATCAAGCTGTTGGGGGAGAACATCGATAAGGTTAATGGCAGGACAACGCAGCTGGGCATAGAGCTGGACGCAGAGAAGAAGAGCATCCGAGCGTACGTTGATGAGCAAGACAAGGCGCTAGATAAATCGTTCAGATCTGAAATCAGTATGACCAAGAATGAAATCATGGCGTCCGTCACGGAGAAAGACAAGGCGCTAGAAACAGAGCTGTCCTCTCGGATAAATATACAAGCTGGTCGAATCGACATTCTCAATAGTTGGCAGACGAGCACAGAAAAAAAAATGTCAAGTATTGAAACCAGCATCGATTCCATAAAGCTGGAGGTTTCTAGCGTCAAAGACACTGCAGGCAAGACGAGTGCAGCCCTGGCGAAATTGACAATAACCGTTGATGGCATCAGCACCGCAGTCGGGAAAGCAGCAACTAAGAAAGAACTCTCGGCAGCGCAGGATGCTCTCAGTAGTGAGATAGACAGCAATGACAAGGAGGTCAGAAAATACATCGATGGTATAGATTCTGGTATTCGGAGCGACTATGGCACAACAGTCAGCTTAGTCAAGCAAAAGTCAGACTCCTGGAGTGTTGCTGCAGGAGCATTCTATTCCGATGGAACGCTACGTGAATGCGGTGGCTTATCAGTCTCGACGTATTTCACAAATCTCTTCAACAAGAAGATTACCCTCGATGCGAGCGGAAACGTCAAAAACATCAGCAAGTCGGGGTTACTCGTCACGGCTGACAAGACAGCATTGGAGACGAAGATTAGCAACGTGGACGGCAAGATTATCAGTTCAGCTACCATTGAGACGATGATATCAAACGGAATCTCTAAAGCAAGCATCAGAGCAGACCAGATTTCTCTCGAAGGTGTTGTTACTGCCAACAAGTACTTCAAAATCAATACCGACGGATCCATGGAGACGATTGCCGGTAAGATTGCCGGCATGAAGATATCTGGTGATGGTCTTACCAACGAGGGGTTTGATAATGATGCCTATATTGTCCTGCGCAATGACACCCACAAGGTCTTTGCTGGCATTGGCGGCAATGTCCTGCCTGCATCAACAGGAGCGAGAGCTGTTGCAAGGTTTACAAACGAAGAGAGCTCAAAATTCTTCGGTGATGTGAATTATTCCGTAGTTTGCGGAGCAAAGGGAGCAGTTACCAACGTGGCACTCGATATGACGCTAGGAGGATATATAACTGGTCTCAGGATTAAAACCGCAAGACTATCCTCTGGAGGCAGCTCATATGGCTCACCTGTCGCCATACCAAAAGGCACTAATTCTGTGATATTGGGCGGAAGCGGTTATTATCAGCTACCTTCGATGAGCAAAGAGGATGATGGGTATGTTGTTTTCATAAAAAATGATTATGATGGTGCCGTACATCTCAGATCCAACACTTCAGTAACATCGAAAGGTCTAATTCGCACCTCTTTCATCCTATATAATAAAGGTTCTAACACGACAGATTTGGTTATAGATTCCCGAGGCGATGCCATGATCTTCGTTTATCACCGAGATGTTAATATCGCTGGTGAAGAAAATACCAAGGTAGGATGTTGGACGCAGTACAAGTGTCCAAGAGATTGGTAAAATGTTTAATTCTTAAAAAATAGAAATTATGAAAAGAAATTTTAAGGTAGCCATGAAAGGCTACGATGGTAAAGAGTTAAAGAACGAGAAGGGTGAACCACAGATGATGAGCGACACCATCGGGCTCTACCTTTACGCAGCTGGTAGCAAGAAACCTCTCGAACCTGCAGACAAGATGAGAGCGTATAGAATATGCGTCCAGCTACAGGAGCATCCAGAAGAGGTTGAGTTGGAGACAGAGGATATGGCTCTCATCAAGGAGACAATCAACGATGCGCTTGTAGCAGGTGCATACGGTCAGATTGTGCAGGTTTTGGAAAAGGAAGTCTAACACCAACAAACAAGGAGGTTTTATGTTAGAGCAGAAGACAACAACAAACGAGGAGTTCGAAGCCTTATGCGCTGCCCTCCTGCCGAAATTCAACGAGTACTTGATGCGACACAGCAAGAACATCTTCTCTTGCGAATTGGCGACGTCGCTCGAAGGCATCAAGACGATGCCAGCTCTCTACGACTTGAATGGAGTACAGAAACAGGTTATTGCGCCACTCTCTCTGCTTACAAAGGACGTTGATGCGGAAATTGCGGCATCCAAGAAAGCTACGAAAGAAGCCACCACAGCAGCAGCGAAAGCCAACGACGCTGCTGCCAGCGTGACGAAGGCAACGACTGACCTCACGGTAGAGCGCAAGAAGGTGGAGGATGCCGTAGCAGCAAGCAAAACGGCTACCGAAGCCGCCAAGAAAGCCACCTCTGATACCCTAGCAAGCAAGAAGGCTATCGAGCAGAATGAGGCTACACGGCAGTCTGCTGAAACGGCTAGAACCAAGGCTGAAACTGAAAGGGCAACCAACGAAGCCGCTCGTGTGGAAGTTGAGAAAAAACGTGTGACTGCGGAAAATGCAAGGGCTACCGCTGAAACAGCAAGGGCTAATTCCGAGACAACCCGAGATAGCAGCGAGACTACACGCAAGAACCAGGAAACCACACGACAGAAGCAGGAAGCTGCGAGAGTAGAGGCAGAGAAGAAGCGTGTATCCGCTGAAAACGGAAGGGCGACGGAAGAGAGCGGTCGAGTAAAGGCTGAAACCAAGCGAGAGACAGATACAAAAGCCGCCATCGCCAGCTCAAAGACGCAGACCGACCTCGCTAAGGAAATGAACGATCATCCACCCAAAATGGGAAGCAACGGAAACTGGTGGCAATGGGACCTCTCCAAGCATGAATATGTCGATACGGGTGTCATTGCCCGAGGCGGTGCTATGTATCCGTCATTCCGCCAGCATCGTAACAAGTTACTTATGATTGATTACGGAAGCCATGTCGCAGAGCATGTTGTCAAGCGCAGAAACAAGTTAGTCATTAAAGTTTAATAAATATGGCAGATAATACAAATATCATTGTCGTTGGTAATGTCGCCTTCACCGATCAAGGTACCTGGAAGTCGGACTACTCATATGAAGAGGATGGACAGACTGTTAGGGGCTACGATGAAGGGGATATAGTTCATACATCTACAGGAGTCTATGCGTCACTGGAGGATGGTAACACAACAACTCCTTCGGATACAAACACCAAATGGCGCAGATGGCTCGATAAGACACCAACCATCAAGGCACAGAGTGCATCCGACGATGCCAACAAGGCAGCAAATCTCGCTCAGAGTGCAGCCAATACTGCACAAGAGCAGGCTACAGCTGCTGCAGCACAAGCAGCTCTAGCAGAGACAAAGGCTACAGAGGCAGATGCTGCCGCCAAACGAGCCGATGCCAAGATTGCACAAATGGATGGATTGGCCGGGCAAATAGCCACAGGTTTCATTGCGCCATCGCGCATGAACCTGACCTATCTCCCGGAGATAAGCCTACGCAACAAGGTGGCACAGCGCATCACAGCCCAACTCATACCGAGCTACCTCCCTCAGAGCGTGCTCTTCCAGCGTGCCGAGGGCGACTCGCTTGTGGCAGACCCAAGCGGCAACCTCATCGTCAAGGGCGAGGGCACGACCAAGTTCTGGGTCATCCCCACAGCCAACACACCGCTTTGGCAAGAGGTGAGCATCACTATACACCAGCCACGCCTTCGCCTATCGGCATCGGGAAAGCTACGCAAGGTGGGCTCATCATTACGCATCATTTAAATCACATTGTTTAATCAATTAAATACAGTTTAATTATGGCATTAACATCAGAAGAAGAGGCTAAGGTCAAGGCTATCATCGCAGCCTTCGACGGGGCGCAGCAGGTGGCAGACCTCCCTGCTGCCGACACTTCCTCGACAGACAAACAGATTGAGGTCTACGATAGAAAGACGGGCACGGCACAGCAGATGTCGCTCAAAGACGCTGTAGATATGGGACAGAATCTTTGGTGCGGGCGTGTCTGGAATCTAGACAACGCAACCCCTCAGGCTGCAACCTATGTGGGATCGCTTGAGCTCTTGAGAGAGCTGCCTATTCAGCTTGGTCTCGGTTGCTACCTGGTTAGGAATGACCATAGCCGCCGAAAACTCGACTCCAAAGATCATCGCAAATATGCCACAGGAGAGGCTGCAAAGCTAGACGGATCAGAGGGACATTATCAGTGGGGATGGAACCGCAAGTTCTATCTGGTTTTCAAGACTGTAGGCCGTCTGTTCTATATGATGGTGGGACTGACTCCTATCAAAGGCGAATACAACTACACAATCCCTATCGGCTCACGTTCTGCCTCTGGCCATGCCACTTTAGAGCGCAGCACAGGTCGCCTCGTTAGCTTCCTTAATACAGGCGCAGACTACAGAGGTGGCAATAACGATGCCACCCTCGACAACACCAACCGCTCGTTCCTCGGCAAGCCAGCCTGCAACCAAAACGCAGAGTACTGGCGAGCTGCGGCCAGAAAGAACGGCACGGGGTGGCTCTGTTCCTCGATGCGCCACTTCGCCGTGACCGCTGCGCTCTTCGGGGTTATCTTCGGCACCCACTACGCACAGGCGGCAGTCAACACAGAGCGAGATACAAACGGACTCTATCAGGGTGGTCTTGGTCCTGGCGTGGCACAAAAAGACTGGAGTGCGTGGAATAGCTACAACGGCTGCCGCCCGCTCGTCCCGATGGATGCCGGTCTCGACCTGGGCGATAGCTGCGGAGAGACTACCGTCAATATACTCAACGATGACGGCTCTACCTGGTATGCGGCCAAGGTCAACTCCTTCTTCGGCCTTAAAAACTCTTACGGTCATCTCTGGTATCATATGGATGATGAGTTCGTAAGGGTCAACGAAGATACGACAGTCACCCACCTGGTAGCACCTTCCATCTATGGTTCATGGACTGTCGGTAATGCCACAGGAATGATTGCCTACAGCACATCCATCAAAAAAGGCGAAGGCTGGGCAACCATGCTCTCCATGGACAACCTGGAGAATTTTCCAACGGCCGTCGGAGGCAGCCAGACTACCTACTGGTGTGCTTATTATTGGAATACGTCCGGCGCAACAAGCGGTTTCCGTCTCTGCCTTCGTGGTGGTAGTGTTAGCCATGGTGGTCTTTGCGGTCTTTCGACGCTCCACGATTACGTTGATGTCTCGAGTGCCGACGTGAACTACGGCGCCGCTCTCTGCGAAGCAGTAGAGGAGTGGCCAGTCGAACCAGTGTACGTGGCGGCCTAAAGATTTCATGAGTTTGCTGGGTGTACATAAGATTACTGGGTGTGCATAAGAGACCTGAGTACACACGGCGAAGCCGAAGCACCCAGCGAGCTCTGCTCGCTTCAATAACCGCCTTTGGCGGTCGGCGATAAAAATTTTTAGAAAAAAGTTCTTTGACATACTTCCATACCGATTATTTTTAGTATCTTTGCAGCGGTATTCATAATAATACCAGGTTGTGACCCTAGGTGCTGGTTTCCGTCTCTGCCTTCGTGGTGGTAGTGTTAACAATGGTGGTCAATGCGGTCTTTCGACGCTCAACGATAACAATGATGTCTCGAATGCCAACGTGAACTACGGCGCCGCTCTCAACTTTAACATATCTCAATACGGGGTGTTTGCTCTCCGTTCGAGACAACAGGGTCAGACCTCGCCCCATGGCGAAACATACACATAGTTCATCTAGCTGGTAGATGATGACGATAGGGTCATCCGGTCGAAGGTTATAGGATAAAAAATAGCAGACAACAGACATTACACAGTTTCACACAATTACACAGACATTACACCGCTTATGAAAAGATTTGGTAACATTTCTCCACAAGTCGAGACAAATGACAACTTTCGTCGGGCTTTCTATAATTATGCCCGACAAAAGATGTCTCGCAGGGGTGTGCAGGAATTTGATGCCAATCTAGATCATAACATAGAGCGTATGCTTGAAGCATACGCAGCCCAGACTTGGCATACATCAGGGTATGTACCTAAGGATATAGAATACCCGAAGCATCGCCAGGTTAACAAGTTGCCAGTCATAGATCATGTCATGCAACACGCAGCCCTCAATCCTGTAGAGGATGATATACGTAACACCATCTACTACCATTGCCCTGCAGGCTCTAAGGGCAAGGGCACTCATTATTTCTACAATCTTATTAAGAGAGATATATTCAACTCTCCACAGCAAGATACATTTTATTGCCTTCCTATTGATATTCACCACTATTTTCAGTGTATAGATCACAACTTGCTCAAGAGTGAATATCGCCGCAAGATTAAAGACAGAAAACTCCTCTCCTTTATAGATGAGATAGTTGACTCGTTCAACCCAGGAATCGTACTTGGAGTAAAACTAGCCCAGCTACTGGGTCAGCTCTTTCTCTCCCGGTTCGACTATCTGGCACTCAGATGCTTCGATATCATCGACGACCCTGAAAAATTCCACTATTGGCAAGCTCGCTATGTGAGCGACATGCTTGTTACCTGTCGCACTCAGCAACAGGCTCAACTACTATGTGAGGGGGTCAGCTTTCTTAATGAGCGTTTCGAAAAGTTCTGCCGTCATGGGCTCCATCATTATTATCGTTTCATGGATAACATCTATATTCTCCATGAAGACAAAGTTTTCCTGCGTCTGATGGCGGAGTTAGCTGTCATGCACCTAGCTCGTGACTGGCATCTCTCAATAAACAAGTCGTGGGGAATCCATCGAACTTGCGATGGTATAGATTTTTGTGGACAGGTCATCTATGCCGACCATGCGCTCCTGCGAAAACGGTTTAAACATGATCTCTGCAAGCAGGTGGCTAATCTTCGCAAACATGGGTTTACACAGAGACAAATAGAACTCAAGGCGGCTTCACGCCTTGGGTTAGGAATTCACGCCAATTCAAAAAACTTATATAAAAAAATCGGTATGGAAAGATTCGGAAAACTCGTTAAGGCTCGCAAATCTCGTGTGCCTTTCGAGGGAATGGAAAAATCACAGCAGCAATCCATCGAGGACATTATCTGCCGTGAGGGTCAGGATGAGAACAAATTTCTCATCCAGGTGATTGATTACAAGGTTGACGACTCAGTCATAGAAAAAGAGGTCGTACAGGTAGAAGAGACCGCTGCCGATGGCAGCACTCATATGGTCAGCAAAGAGATACCTAAGAAGCGTCTATCACTTCGCTATCGTATCATCGACCATTTTGAGGGAGAAAGCGAGGTCTGGCAAGCGGTAGAGCACTATCTATATACAGGTTCCAAGATTCTCATAGATCAAGCCCTAAATGACTTCTGTCGTGATGAACTTCCATTCTCCACCGTGGTCGCAGAACTTCACAACAAGTTTAAAAAGAAGTTCTATAAATTCACTTAACGATGAAAAAGGTATATTTATCTCGCAAGAATTTCGTCAAATTTGACGATGAACATTTCCTGCTCTACATTGGTGAGCAAAAAGTAGAAAACTATCATCCAGAGACTTCTGGTACTTCAGATACAGAAGCTGAAGCTTCCGATTCCGAGGGTATAACCGCCTTCAGTTACGATGGCGATGAAGCAGATGGATCGACCAAGATTCAGGCTAAGTCTGCTACTTACGGTGATTTCACGGCAGGTTTGGTACGAACCAAATACAGCCAGAATCAGGTAGAGGCAATCTTGGCCAATCGAGGAGATGGAGATAAGAGCCACGAAGCAGAGTTCGATGCTTATCAGGCCTGGAGAATACAAGCCAAGCAGATAGCCCAAGAAGTTCTTGCAAGAGAACTCTAAACGTATCATAATACGAGATCGGGCTGAGGTAGCAGGTTTCTTTGATGTTTTTACATCATATGCTAGTGTTTATTTGTTGGCTTTCTAATATAATAGCGTTAGAATAGGAAAAGAAATCCGTTCTAACGCTATTTGAGTATGGTTCAGGAGGGCATCTATAACGAAGACGCTTCGTTTTGCGTTTCAGAACATTTCGTTTTATGAAACGGTAACATTTCGTTTTGCGGATTATAGAAGGACGTGATGTATTAGGCTCATCTGTATATTTTTCCTCTGTTTTGACCAAACATTTGGGGAATCTGGAACATTTTGGGTAAAAACATTTGGGGAATCTGGAACATTTGTTTATTTTACTTTTCCTGATTTCCTCTTCAAATAGGTTTGATGGTGTATCATTTTCGTTATAATGTTGGCTATCAAACCTATTTGGTACTTCTCACAAAGTATTTGTTACACCCCGCAAAGTCTTTTTCTGCCTTTTCTGTTACTTTTGCCATCAGATTTGAGAAACTTCTCAATTTTATAACTGGATTTATTAACTTAATAACAAATTGTAAAGCTTATGAAAAAGTTATTTACTTTGATTGTAGCAGCTTTCATGGCTGTAAGTGTGAATGCTCAGACAGAGACTCCTCTTGTTTTGGGTGGTGGCTGGAATGCAGGTTTTGCCTACGATGCTGATGTTTATGATTTCACTATCTCCAAGATGTATGGAGCAGCAGAGTTTGCTTGCAATGTCAACTCTGCAGATTATCCTAAGTATATCCTCGAGTTCGAAGATCCGCTTCCTGCCAACTGCCAAGTAAACTATACTTGGAAGGCTTCTGCTGATGCTGAAGGTGAGGCTACTCCTGCTTATGGTCGTGCTGTGGGCGATGGAACTACCAAGAAGTTTGAATTGGTATTCGACCCGGAGCATCCTTACATCGTAGGTGTAAGCGTGCAGCATACCGATGATGAGGAGGTGAACCTGAAGGTGAAGAAGCTGACTCTGGTGGGTGCCGACGCTACTGAAAAGAAAATTAATGCCACCTTCACAGGTTGGGCTGGTACTGATAACACAGTTGTTTATAAGGGTGTAGTTTCTTTTGATAAACTGTACCAGCAGCTTGCTATCAATGGCTTGGATGGCAAGAGTAATGTTACAGTCAAGGTGAAACTAGCTGAGCCAACCCCAAATGTTCAGATGTGTGTAGATTACGAGGATAAGACATCTGAGTGGCCTTCATTCAACGGCAGCGATGAGATTACTTTCACCACCAAGGAAGGTGTAGCCATCAAGACCGTGGGTATCCAGTATATCGACCAAGAAAATAATCCTGCAAAGGTTTCTGTGCTTGGTGCCTGGTTGGTTGATACACCTACCGGCATTTCTAAGGTAGAGAATCTGAAGGTTGCTAAGGATGGCAAGTGCTTCAACCTCGCTGGTCAGCAGGTAGGTAAGGGTTACAAGGGTATTGTGATCAAGAATGGTAAAAAGATGGTTATCAAGTAATAGATGAGACGTTTTACAATGCTCGCATCTCTCCTCATGGTTCTGTGCCTACAGATGGCGGCACAGACCTGGGAAGATGTAAAAGTGGGGACTTCTACTCGCAAGACCCTCACTTATGTACCAAAGAATGTAGAGAAATCACCAGCTCTGGTGATTTCTCTTCATGGTTTTAATCAGGACCCTGAGTATCAGCAGAATCAGACGCAATGGAATGCGCTGGCTGATACCGAGGGTTTTATTGTTACTTATCCGCTGGCTAATAACAAGATGTGGGATACCAGCGGTATGGGTGATGTGAAGTTTGTGGAGGCTGTCATGAAGGATATGGAGCTGAAGCACCATGTGGATAAGAACCGCATCTATCTCTCGGGTTTCTCTATGGGTAGCTGGCTGGGTTATCATTGTCTGGAAACGCTTGGCAATCAGATTGCCGCCTTCGGACCAGTGAGTGGTGTGGATATCGGTAAGCAGCCTAAAGCTAACCGCAAGGTGCCTATCATGCATATTCACGGAACCGCTGATGATGTGTTCAAATATACGGGCGATCCTTCTCACATGGCTGGCGGTTATCCTAGCATTGAGGAATATGTAAAGAAGTGGGCTGCCTACGAAGGTTGCGATGTAAGCAACCCGCAGGTAATCCGTCCTTATCCTGCCGGCAGAAAAACTGCAAATGATACCCGTACTATATATAATAATGTGAACGATGATGTAGAAGTGACCCTTATCTCTATTGATGGTAAGGGACATTGGCATTCCAATGATCCTTACGGGGTAAATTCTACCCAGGAACTGTGGAACTTCTTCAAGCGTCATCAGTTGAACCAGCATTCTGTTCCTGATCCTAATTTTCAGATTTATCTCTGTTTCGGACAGTCGAACATGGAGGGAAATGCCGTTATCGAGGCCCAGGATAAGACGGGTGTGAACCCTCGTTTCATGGCAATGTATACGCTCGATAATGCCAGTGCCGGATGGACAAAAGGCAAATGGCATACTGCTACTCCGCCTCAGGCTCGTCCTTACACCCGTCTGTCGGTAGTAGATTATTTCGGAAGAAAGATGGTAGATAATCTGTCTGACGAGGTGAAGGTAGGAACCATCACCGTAGCTGTAGGCGGTGCTAGCATCGATCTCTTCGATAAGGATAAGTATCAGTCTTATCTCAATGATGCCAATACACCCGACTGGCTCCGCAATTATGCCAAGGAGTATGGTGGTAATCCTTACGGCCGTCTTATCGAGTTGGCTAAGATAGCACAGAAGAGTGGCGTTATCAAGGGCATCCTGCTGCATCAGGGCGAAACCAACAACTGCGATCAGACCTGGCCTTCTAAGGTAAAGAAGATTTATGAGGATATTCTTGCCGACCTGGGACTTGATGCCAAGAATGTGCCATTGCTCGTGGGCGAGTTGGGACAGAAAGATCAGGGCGCAGCCTGCTGGGGACATAATGCCATTATCGACAATATCGCAGCTACGATTCCTACAGCTCATGTGGTTTCTTCCAAGGATTGTCCGCTGCAGAGCGATAAACTCCATTTCACTGCAGAGGGCTATCGTATGTTTGGTAAGCGTTATGCCGATGTGATGCTCGAACTTCTGGGTGTGGTGCCTGTGGAAAACCGCAACTATTTCATCCGTTACGAGAGTACTGTGGGCGAGAACCTCTGGGACCGTCAGGCTGTCTACACCTTGCCAAAGGCTTTGGAGAAGGATGCCAAGTATACGCTGACCATGAAGGTGAGAACTTCTGCAGATTGCGCTGAGCTGGCATTCTGGCCTATCTGGAATGCAAGCGACCACAAGAACCAGTGGGGTGGAAGCGATGATGTGCAGTATCTGGCAGCCTATTCTGTAGAGGCTGGTGACTGGAAGACGCTGACCTGGAATTTCACAACCAACTTCACCTTGGATACCTTCCAGTTTGTATTTGGCAAATATGGTGGTACACTCGATATTGACGACATGGTGTTGGTGAAGGAAGGAACATCAGAGAATCTGATAGCCAACTCCGATTTCTCAGCCCGCAATATTCAGGGCTGGAGCACCAACTGGAAAGGTCCAAGCTATTTTCTTGACAACGAAGCCTATGCATCAACAGGCATCGAGAAGCCAGCTGTGGCAACCATGATGAAATCTGCGGATAAGGCATACTACACTCTTCAAGGTGTGAAGGTTATTCGTCCTATCAAGGGTATTTATATCCATGGTGGTAAGAAAATCGTGATTAAATAACAAACAGAAGTTTCGCATGTGGTTCAAGTACGGGCTGAAGGCCCAAAAGCTCCAGAAGCAGCACGCCCTGAAAGGGCAGA
>ENA-OOZG01000040-OOZG01000040.1-human-gut-metagenome-genome-assembly--contig:-NODE-40-length-110579-cov-4.736582_pt1 | contig 110579 bp, 80 predicted proteins | sample MGYA00241706_ERZ501384 | MGnify/ENA primary metagenome ERZ501384 (study PRJEB25962, sample SAMEA2042742) | human gut metagenome | biome: human gut; feature: human-associated habitat; material: faeces...
GCACACGTCTACCCACGGCGCAATGGGCGCGGTGGCTTTCGGAATCGGCACGAGCGAGGTGGAAATGGTGATGGCTTCGCAATGCATCCTGCAATCACGCCCGAAGACAATGCGCATCACCGTCGACGGCAAGCTCGGCAAGGGTGTGACGGCTAAAGACCTTGCATTGTATATGATGTCGAGGATGTCAACCAGCGGCGCCACCGGCTATTTTGTTGAATATGCCGGCGAGGCGGTGCGCTCACTCTCAATGGAGGGACGGCTGACGCTCTGCAACCTGTCGATTGAGATGGGCGCGCGAGGCGGCATGGTGGCTCCCGACGAAACAACTTTCGAATACCTCAAGGGTCGCGAACACGCTCCTAAGGGCGAAGCCTGGGACAAAGCCCTCGCCTATTGGAAGACGTTGCGCAGCGATGATGACGCCAAATTCGACAAGGAGGTCAGATTTGACGCCGCCGACATAGAACCGATGATCACCTACGGCACCAACCCCGGTATGGGAACTGGCATCACACGCTCCATCCCAACAACCGACGCGATGGCCGACACAGAGAAGACTTCTTTCATGAAGTCAATGGAATATATGGGATTCAATCCCGGCGATAAACTTATCGGCAAGAAGGTGGACTACGTGTTTCTCGGAGCTTGCACCAACGGCCGCATCGAAGACTTCCGCGCATTCGCGTCGCTGGTGAAAGGCAGGCATAAAGCCGACAGCGTAACGGCTTGGCTCGTACCAGGGTCATGGCGCGTCGACAAGCAGATTCGCCAAGAGGGCATCGACAAGGTGCTTGAGGCTGCCGGATTCGAAATTCGCCAACCGGGATGCTCCGCCTGTCTGGCAATGAACGACGACAAGATTCCCGCAGGCAAATACGCCGTGTCGACAAGCAACCGCAACTTCGAGGGCAGACAAGGTCCAGGCTCGCGCACAATGCTTGCAAGCCCGCTGACAGCGGCGGCGGCAGCCATCACAGGCAAAGTGACCGACCCTCGCGAATTTTTATAAATCTACAAATTCCAAAAAGAAATGAAACAGAAATTCAACATCATAGAAAGCACCTGCGTGCCGTTGCCTCTTGAAAACGTCGACACCGACCAGATTATCCCGGCGCGCTTCCTCAAAGCCACAACCCGCGACGGATTCGGCGACAACCTGTTCCGCGACTGGCGCTACGACAAACAGGGCAACAAGATTGACTCGTTCGTGCTCAACGACCCCAGATATGGCGGTGAGATACTTGTGGCAGGAAAGAATTTCGGTTCAGGCTCGAGCCGCGAGCATGCAGCATGGGCAATTGCCGACTATGGTTTCAGGGTAGTCGTGTCGAGTTTCTTCGCCGACATACACAAGAACAACGAGCTTAACAACTTTGTGCTACCTGTCGTTGTGTCGGAACAGTTTCTCGCCGAACTCTTCGACAGCATTTTCAACAATCCACAAACGAAGGTTACGGTAAACCTTCCGGAACAAACAATTACCAACGGCGCAACAGGCCGCAGCGAAACGTTTGAAATCAATGGCTACAAGAAGCATTGCCTTATGAACGGACTTGACGACATCGACTTCCTGCTCGCCAACAAAAACAAAATTGAGGACTACGAGAACAAGCAGCAATGAAAGGTTCTATAATAGAGATAATGGACACCACGCTGCGCGACGGCGAGCAAACGTCAGGCGTGAGTTTCTCCCGAAGTGAGAAACTCAGCATCTTCCGACTGCTTGTCGAGGAGCTCGGCGTCCCGCGTGTCGAAGTGGCGTCGGCAAGAGTCTCGACGGGCGAATTCGACACCGTAAAGCATATCTGCGAATGGGCTCGCGCCAACAACCATCTGCACAAGATAGAGGTGCTGGGATTTGTCGACGGAGGAAAGTCGGCGGAATGGACCGCCGCTGCCGGAGCCACCGTAATCAACCTCCTGTGCAAAGGCAGCGAGCGTCATTGCCGACAGCAGTTGGGCAAGACTCCGGCACAACACATTGCCGACATCCGTGCTGAGATTGCCGATGCTGTGGGGCGCGGTCTGAAAGTGAATCTTTATCTTGAGGATTGGTCAAACGGCATCAGCCAGTCGCCCGACTATGTGTTCTCCTTAATGGACGCATTGCGCCACGAACCAGTGGAACGCTTTATGCTGCCCGACACACTCGGCATTCTTGACCCCTACGACACTTTCGACTATGTGAAACGCATGGTCAAGACCTATCCGGAACTGCGTTTCGACTTCCATGCCCACAACGACTACGACCTCGCCACGTCAAATCTCTTCGCCGCCTTGAAAGTGGGAGCGTCAGGGGTGCACTGCACGATCAACGGTCTTGGAGAACGCGCCGGCAACGCCTCGCTGTCGAGTGCTGTCGCAGTGATTCACGACATGCTCCACATGTCAACTGGCATTGACGAGTCAAAAATAAACCGCGTGAGCCATATCATAGAGTCATACTCCGGCGTTGCAATTCCTCCCAACAAGCCTATTGTCGGCGAATACGTGTTCACGCAATGCGCCGGAGTGCATGCCGACGGCGACAGCAAGAACAACCTCTACTCCTCGAATCTTGCCCCAGAGCGCTTCGGCCGCACCCGCGAATATGCCCTCGGCAAACTGTCGGGCAAAGCCAATATCCGCAAGAATCTTGAAGCTCTCGGACTTGACTTGAGCGAGGAAAGCATCCGCAAAGTGACACAGCGCATCACGGAACTTGGCGACAAGAAAGAAATCGTCACGCAAGAGGATTTGCCCTACATCATCGCCGACGTTGTGAAGCACAGCGCAATCAACGAGCGCATCAAACTGATAAACTACCAGCTGTCGATTACCAAAGACCTGCGACCCACAGCCATCGTAAAAATAGAAATCAACGGCAAGCAATATATGGAAAGCTCCGTAGGCGACGGACAATATGACGCTTTTATGAAAGCCCTGCGCAAAATCTACCGGGGGCAGCGCCGGCGCGAGTTCCCGAGACTGACGAACTACGCCATCAACATTCCGCCAGGCGGACACACCGACGCCCTTGTGCAAGCCACCATCCATTGGGAATACAGCGGACGGACGCTGAAAACCGTCGGCCTTGACGCCGACCAGACAGAAGCCGCCATCAAAGCCACAATAAAATTGCTGAATATCGTTGAAGAATATATAGACAGTGTGAAACCAAAAAAATAACAAGATATGAAACTGAAAATAGCCGTCCTTCCGGGCGACGGTATCGGTCCGGAAATAATGTCGGTGGCTCTCGACGTTGTCAAAGCCACTGCAAAAAAGTTCAACCACCAGTTGGAATACCAAACAGCCCTCGTGGGCGCCTGCGCCATCGATGCCACAGGCTCGCCTTATCCCGAGGAGACCCATCGCCTCTGCATGGAGTCTGACGCAGTGCTGTTCGGTGCCATCGGCTCGCCTAAATACGACAACGACCCGACCGCAAAAGTGCGTCCGGAACAAGGATTGCTCGCCATGCGCAAACAACTCGGGCTGTATGCCAACATACGCCCCGTAACCACTTTTCCCGGACTTATCCACAAGTCGCCTCTGCGCGCCGACCTCGTTGACGGCGCTGACTTTATCTGTATCCGCGAACTTACTGGAGGCCTTTACTTCGGGCGTCCACAAGGCCGCAGCGAAGACGGGCAGACAGCCTACGACACCTGCGTCTATTCGCGCTACGAAATTGAGCGCATCGTGCGCCTCGCCTATCAATATGCCGAAAAACGCCGCAAGAAAGTGACCGTTGTCGACAAAGCCAACATTCTCGCCACGTCACGCCTGTGGCGCGAAGTGGCACGCGGAATAGCCGCCGAACATCCCGCCGTGACAACCGAATACATCTACGTCGACAATGCAGCTATGCGCATAATACAATGGCCAAAAGACTTCGACGTGCTTGTCACCGAAAATATGTTTGGCGACATTCTGACCGACGAGGGCTCTGTGATTACCGGTTCGCTTGGCATGCTGCCGTCAGCGTCGATAGGCACACACACATCGGTGTTCGAACCTATCCACGGCTCCTACCCCCAGGCTGCCGGCAAAGACATCGCCAACCCTCTCGCCACAGTGCTGTCGGCGGCTATGATGCTTGAATACTCATTCAACCTGGAAGCCGAGGCGGAACTCATCCGAAAGGCTGTCAACGCCTCAATGGATGCTGGAGTAGTAACCGAGGACATCGCATCCGACGGCGCCAAAGCATACCGCACCAGCGAGGTCGGCAAATGGCTTGTTGACTACATCGAAAAAGCATAATACAGCATAACGCCATCTGCACAACCGGCACACCATGGGGTGCCGGTTGCTTTTTGCGCATACAAAATGCCGCCCCCATTCACATAGGAGCGGCACATATAACATTATTTTTAAGATTTTCTCAATACAATACTAAACGTAACCTTGTCCCATCATAGCGTGAGCCACCTTCATGAAACCAGCGATATTCGCACCCTTCATATAGTTGACTGCGCCATCAGGTTGAGTTCCGTATTTCACGCACTGCTCGTGGATGTCGTGCATAATTTGATGCAACTTCTGATCCACTTCAGCCTCTGTCCAAGTGAGGTGCATAGCGTTCTGGCTCATCTCCAACCCAGAAGTAGCCACACCACCAGCATTCACAGCCTTGCCAGGAGCATATACAGTCTTGCTTGCGATGAATGTGTCGATAGCCTCAGGCGTACATCCCATGTTTGAAACCTCGGCGAGGATTTCCGCACCGTTGGCAACAATCATGTCTGCATCAGCCTTGCAAACCTCGTTCTGTGTTGCACATGGCAGACAGATGTCGACCTTGCGCTCCCACGGCTTCTTGCCTGCGAAGAACTGAGCGCCAGGGAATTTCTCCACGTATGGCTCAACCACGTCATTGCCGGAAGCACGAAGCTCGAGCATATAATCAATCTTCTCGCCACTGATACCGTCAGGATCGTATACATATCCGTCAGGACCAGAAATTGTAACCACCTTGGCACCAAGTTCAGTCGCCTTCAAAGCTGCGCCCCAAGCCACATTTCCAAAGCCAGAGATAGCCACAGTCTTGCCTTTTATATCGTCGCCCATACGATGAAGCATATTCTGAACGAAATAAAGAGCACCAAATCCTGTAGCCTCCGGACGGATGCGCGATCCACCAAAGTCGAGACCCTTGCCTGTAAACGTACCTGTATGCTCCTGAGCCAATTTCTTGTACATTCCATACATATAGCCCACTTCTCGTCCGCCTACACCGATATCACCGGCAGGAACGTCGCGGTCAGGACCGAGATTGCGCCACAACTCAAGAATGAACGCCTGGCAGAAACGCATAATTTCCTTGTCCGACTTTCCGCGCGGGCTGAAGTCAGAACCGCCCTTGCCGCCACCCATAGGAAGAGTGGTCAACGCATTCTTGAACGTCTGCTCGAAGCCCAAGAATTTGAGAATTGACAAGTTTACAGAAGCGTGGAAACGGATACCTCCCTTATACGGACCGATGGCATTATTGAATTGCACCCGATAACCAATATTGGTCTGCACTTCTCCATTGTCGTCAGTCCAGAGCACACGAAACGTGAAAATACGGTCTGGCTCCACCATTCTTTCAATGATTTTTGCGCTTTCAAATTCAGGATGCTGTTCATAGACGTCCTTAACTGAAAGAAGCACCTCTTTGACGGCCTGCAAATATTCCTTTTCACCAGGATGTTTGGCCTCGAGATCGGATAGAATTTTTTCTACATTCATAGTTTTTGGTATTAATATTTGGTATATAGTAAATTGTCATTTACACAGAGCAAATTTAGGAATTATTTTCCGAAACGGACAAGGAAAAACCAAAAAAAATAATATGTTTTATAGCATTTTGTCATCTGCCGTCACTGCCACAATAAATTGCGGACGCCTGAGGCGAAAATAGGCCATCCGTCATCATTCTCGGCTTTTTCATAGCCAACTTGCGATTTTAATGCTATTTAACCACAAAAAGGCTTTGTCATGTGGCAAGAAAAGCGTAATTTTGCATTCTGATAGAAAATAGACAATTCTGAGAATGCGAAATAAACTGATATTATCATTGCTTTGCGCCGCCGTGCTCACAGGATGCGGAGAATACAACAAGGTGCTGAAAAGCTCTGATACCAACTATAAATACGAATACGCCAAGAAGGCTTTCGAGGAGCGCAAATACGTCCAGGCTGCAACGCTGCTTGAAGACGTGGTGAAGGTGCTGAAAGGCACCGACAAAGCGGAAGAGTCGCTCTACCTCTTGGGGCTCAGCCACTATGAGAACAAGGACTATGCCTCGGCAAGCACGTATTTCCAAACCTATTACACGCACTATCCAAAGGGAAAATATACCGAGTTGGCGCGTTTCTATGCCGGCTACGGCTACTACCTCGACTCTCCGGAGCCGCAGCTGGACCAAACCGACACCTACAAGGCAATTGACGAACTTCAGCGATTTCTTGACTACTTCCCCAACAGCGACAAGAAGTCGATAGCCCAATCAGCCATCTTCGAGCTGCAGGACAAGTTGGTTCAGAAAGAAATCGACAACGCCCAGCTTTACTACAATCTCGGAAATTATCTCGGCAACAACTACGAAAGCGCCGTAATTGTGGCGACAAACGCGCTGAAAAACTATCCTTATACAAAACATAAGGAACAACTGCAGATGATTGTGCTGAAAGCCAAATTCCAACAGGCATACCAGAGCGTCATCGAGAAGAAGGCCGACCGCTACCGCGAAGTGATTGATGAGTACTACTCTTTCATCAACGACTACCCAGAGAGCAAATACCGCAGCGAGGCTGACAATATTTTCAAGATAGCCAACAACTATCTCAACAAGTAACACGATAAAACAACATTAAATTCATATAGATAATGGACTACAAGAGATCGAATGCGCCGCTTAACACGGTTACTCGCGATGTGATCAAACTTTCACAAGACACCGGCAACGTGTATGAAACTGTTTGCATCATCGCAAAACGCGCCAACCAGATTGCCGTAGAGATGAAAAAGGACTTGGAAAAGAAACTTCAAGAGTTCGCTACTCTCAACGACAACCTTGAAGAAGTTTCCGAAAACAGAGAGCAGATTGAAATCTCCCGTTACTACGAGAAATTGCCGAAACCTGTGCTTATCGCAACTCAGGAATACATCGAGGGCAAAGTGATGTACAGAAACCTCGTTAAGGAAAAAGAAAAAGTGAGCCTCTAACCGACATCGCTTTCAATGACTACGGCTGTATCCGCAAGGATGCGGCCGTTTTTTTATGCTCATCACGGGCGGTTCAAAATTGTGCAAGCGCTTTTCTTTTTGATAAAACCGACGGCGCCTCGGAAAAGAAAATCGTGCAAGCACTTTTCTTTTCACTCACCTTGCACTATCTTTGTATCTTGAATTAAAAACGACAACAAAGTGGCAGAAACAATAAACACATTGACTTCATTCTACAAGAAGCATAAAATATTGTCGACGGTGATTCTAATCGCTTTAGTCGATATACTTTTGCTGGTAATCAGCTATTTCGCACTCAGCGTGTTTACCAACCACGGCAACAAGGAGACCGTACCCAGCCTTACTGGAATGGACGTTGAAAAAGCCACCGAGATGCTCGACCGACGCAATCTAAAAATCGAGATTGCCGACTCATCATACGTCGAAGGCGCACGCCCTGGAAGCATACTCGAGCAGAACCCCGAGGCGGGCTCGTTTGTGAAGGACGGACGTACAATATACGTTACAATACGCACATACTCCACAAAATTGGTCAAGGTGCCTATGCTCACCGACATGTCGTCGCGTCAAAGCCAGTCAATACTTACAGCTCTGGGCATCAAAGACGTAAGAATACAGAGTGTGCCGTCTGAATTCCGCGACCTTGTAACCGACGTCCGCTGCAATGGCGCATCGCTGACCGAGGGAAGCAAGATTCCCGTAAACGCCACCGTGACTCTCTTCGTTGGCGACGGCTCGCTCAGCGGCATCATAGAGGAAGACCTGTCGGGCAACTCCGACAGCCTGTCGTTTGAATTCGACGATAGCAACAATCTGGAATAAAAACATATAATGGAACAAGACATTGACGATATATTAGAAGCCGACGCCATCCCGACGGACAGCGGCGACGGTCAGGAACTTTGGGAACACTACCGATTTGTCGCGGAGAAGGGGCAAAACCTGCTCCGTGTGGACAAATTCCTTGTGAGCCACACCGACAACACTTCGCGCAACCGTATCCAGCAAGCAGCAGAAGCCAACTGCATACTTGCCAACGGCAAAGCGGTGAAGTCGAACTACCGCGTCAAGCCGGGCGACATCATCTCGCTTGTGATGGACCGCCCGCGCTACGAACTCGACATCATTCCGGAGGACATCCCTCTCGACATAGTGTATGAAGACGACCAACTGCTTGTTGTCAACAAGCCCGCCGGACTGGTTGTGCATCCCGGACACGGCAACTATTCAGGCACACTGGTCAATGCCCTCGCCTACCATTTCCGCAACGACCCCGACTACGACGTCAGCGACCCGCGGCTCGGACTCGTGCACCGCATCGACAAAGACACATCGGGACTGCTTGTCATTGCCAAAACACCAGATGCCAAGACTTTTCTCGGCAAGCAATTCTTCAACAAGACAACCCATCGCCAATACGTGGCGCTGGTATGGGGTAAATTCACTGAAGACCACGGGACTGTGGAAGGCAACATCGGCCGCAATCCGAAAGACCGCCTGCAAATGGCTGTCTTCCCCGAAGGCGACCAGGGCAAACACGCCGTCACCCACTACAAGGTTATCGAAAACCTCAGCCACGTAGCGGTGGTGCAATGCCAACTCGAAACAGGACGCACACACCAGATACGTGTGCACATGAAGCATATCGGCCACCCTCTCTTCAACGACGCTCGCTACGGCGGCGACAAAATAATCAGAGGCACCACGGCTGCAAAGTACACCCAATTTGTGCAAAACTGCTTCAAAATCTGTCCGCGTCAGGCCCTCCACGCCAAAACGCTTGGCTTCGTACACCCCCGCACACGCGAAGAAATGTTCTTCAACAGCGAGATTCCAGCCGATATGACCGCACTCATAAAAAAATGGGAAGATTATACAGCCGCAGTGCTATAAATTAGGTCAAAAACCTTTTTTATTCCAATAAGATTTCTTACCTTTGAACATTATTACAAGTATGGAAATCTTAAAATCAGAATATATATGAATGAGATAGCAACCCCACAAGAATTCAGTGACATTTGTCCGTTTTCCGATGCCCAATTCAAGGAAAAAATGAAGGAACTTGTCGCCGAAGACGGGTTCAAGCACGCCGTCACATGGGTGATGCCCGACATTGACTTTGACGGCTTCTGCAAAATGCTTCTGCAAATAAACACGAAGAAGGAATTCCAGGAAAACGTGATGTTTGACTTCCTGAAACTTCTCGCTGCAAAAACCACAGAGGGCATTTCTTATGACAACATCGAGAAAGTAGACCAAAATAAGTCGTACACAATGATGACAAACCACCGCGACATTGTGCTCGACGCCTCATTCCTAAACCTCGCCCTGCTCTACAACCACTACCGCACCACGGAAGTGGCAATCGGCAGCAACCTTCTTATCTACAAATGGATTGAGGACCTCGTAAGAATCAACAAAAGCGTAATCGTTAAACGCGACCTTAATATCCGCCAGGCTCTCGGCGCTGCCGAACAGCTGTCGGGCTACATCCACTTCGCCATCACGCAAAAGCATGAGTCAGTTTGGATTGCACAACGCCAAGGACGCGCCAAAGACAGCAGCGACACCACTCAGGAAAGTCTCATCAAGATGCTCGCAATCAAGGGTGGAAAATCGACAATCGACAATCTCCTCGAATTGAACATCATGCCTGTCGCCATCAGTTACGAACTTGACCCCAACGACTATCTGAAAGCGCGCGAGTTTCTTTTGAAAGCGAAAGACCCGGATTTCAAAAAGACAAAACGCGACGACCTTTTCAGTATGGAAACAGGTCTGCTTCAAAACAAAGGCCGTGTGCATTTCACATTCACAGACTGCATCAACCCGGAAATGGAGAAGCTCCGCGGGCTGGACAAGCAGGAAACACTGCTCGGCGTGAGCAACATCATCGACCGTCAAATCCACTCCAACTACCGCATCTACCCTTGCAACTACATCGCGTTCGGCGAGCGTTTCAACGATTCTCGCTTCAACGACCGCTATACAAAGGAGGACCACGACAAATTTGAGGCATACCTCAGCGGACAATTGGCAAAAGTGCAGAAAGAGGTGGATTTCACATTGACCGACGAAGACTACGCATTTATGCGCGAGAAGATTCTCGTAATGTATTCCAACCCTTTGGTAAACAAACTAAAAGCACTCGGAGAACTTTAAAAAGACATCGTTTCAACATCCTATATGAGACTTCCAATACTTGCGTTGCTGCTCTTTGCAGCAGCAATGGCGCTGACCGATGTCAGCATCTACAAGCAACTGCGGAAACTCGGGCATCGATGGCTGACAACCGCACACATTGCGGTTTCAGCCATCATTTATATCGTGCTTGCCGTAATTGCAGCGTTTGCAAAATCGCAAGCGGGCGAAGAGTTTTTCATCATGATGATGTGGGGACTATTCTCCGCAATATCCATTTCGGCGGCAAAACTCATATACATGCCATTCTACGCCATATCCATGATTCCTCGCCTGCGCCAGAGCCGCGCCATGCGCAAATGGCGCATAGCCGGCATAGCAATAGGCGCAGCCGTACTGCTGACAATGTGGTGGGGAGCCATCGTCACACCGCGCCAACTTGAGGTCAACAACGTTACAATAACGTCTGCCAACCTTCCCGCGGCATTCGACGGCTACCGCATACTCCAAGTGTCCGACCTTCACACCGGCACCTACGGCAACCGCACATCAATCGTGGAGAGCATCGTGAAGGAGATAAACGCCCAGCACGCCGACCTCGTTGTGGTGACAGGCGACATTGTGAATCGAAAGACTGATGAAATCAACCCTTTCATTCCGACACTACGTCAAATCAAAGCGAAAGACGGCGTAATCTCAATCCTCGGCAACCACGACTACGGCGACTACTACAAATGGAGCTCGACTGCCGACAAAAAAGCCAACCTCGACCGTCTCGTAAGCATACAGCGCTACAGCCTTGGCTGGACACTGCTGCTCAACGAACACATATTTCTGCGGCAAGGCGGCGACTCCATAGCAGTGATCGGCGTGGAAAACTGGGGCGAGCCTCCATTCCCAACCTACGGCGACCTCGGCAAAGCATATCCCGACGTCAACGACAGCCGGTTCAAGCTGCTGCTCACCCACAACCCAAAGCATTGGGAAAGCATCGTCAGCAAGCAGTCGAACATCGACCTGACGCTGTCGGGCCACACCCACGCAATGCAGATGATGCTGTCGGTGGCAGGCATCAAACTGTCGCCGTCGGTATGGAAATACCAGCACTGGCAGGGACTCAGCAACGAGGATGGCAAAATGCTGTACGTCAACATCGGCACCGGCGAGGTGGGAATACCTATGCGCATCGGCGCCACACCGGAAATTACGGTGTTCACTCTAAAAAGAAAGTAATGGAACCGAACATTTTATCCCATATAGCGTCGCGCACAGGCATCTCCAACCGACAGATAGCCGCCACAGCCGACCTGCTCGACAGCGGAGCTACAATTCCGTTTATCAGCCGCTACCGCAAAGAGGCGACAGGCTGTCTTGACGAGACACAGATTCAAGCCATAGCAACCGCCTACGAGGAGGCTGTGGAAACGGAGAAGCGACGCACATTCATCATCGATGCCATCAACTCACAAGGCAAACTGACAGACGAACTGAAAGCGAAAATCGAGTCGGCGACCGACACAACCACTCTTGAGGACCTATACCTGCCCTACAAGCAGAAACGACGCACACGAGCCGAGATTGCCCGCGAGAAAGGACTTGAACCTCTCGCCAAAATAATAATGGCTCAACGCAACGACCGCATCAGACAAGCGGCAGAACGTTTTGTGGGCAAAGACGTAGCCGACAGCGACACCGCCATAGCCGGCGCCCTCGACATCATCGCCGAATGGGTGGCGGAAAACAATGCCGTGCGGCAGAGCGTGCGCAACACGTTTGCCCATGAAGCCGTGATTACAGCCAAAGTGGTAAAAGGCAAAGAAGAGGAAGCGTCAAACTTCCAAAACTATTTCGACTTCTCGTCGCCGCTGAAACGCTGCGGCTCCCACCGCCTGCTTGCCATACGCCGAGGTGAGCGCGAAGGACTGCTGAAAGTTGACATCTCCATCGATGGAGAACGCATGACCGAACGCATAGCCAGCCGCATGCTGCACGGCAACGGCGAAGCGTCGCAATTGGTGGAACGGGCCATCACCGACAGCTACAAACGTCTGATAAAGCCTTCTATCGAAAACGAATTCGCCGCATTGTCGAAAGACGATGCCGACGAGAACGCCATATCAATGTTTGCCCAAAACGTTCGCCAGCTGCTCTTTGCACCGCCTTTAGGACACAAGCGCGTGCTTGCCATCGACCCAGGCTACCGCACCGGCTGCAAAGTGGTTTGCCTTGACAGTCAAGGCAACCTCCTGCACAACGACGTGATTTACCCCACACCGCCACGCAACGAAACCGCCATGGCTGCAAAGAAGATTGCCAACCTCATAGAAACATACCGCATCGACGCCATAGCTCTCGGAAACGGAACGGCGAGCCGCGAAACAGAGCGTTTTCTCGGTTCGCTGCGCTACAACCGCGACGTGCGCGTATTTGTTGTCAGCGAGGACGGAGCGTCGATATACTCGGCTTCGAAAGTGGCGCGCGATGAATTTCCCGACAAAGACGTCACTGTGCGCGGAGCGGTGTCGATAGGCCGCCGCCTCATCGACCCTCTTGCCGAATTGGTGAAAATCGAGCCGCGGTCAATCGGTGTAGGGCAATACCAGCACGATGTAAACCAAACAAAACTGAAAAAAGCGCTTGAGTTTACCGTAGAAAGCTGCGTGAACAGCGTTGGCGTCAATCTCAACACCGCATCCAAAGAGCTGCTGACATACGTCTCTGGTGTAGGCACACAGTTGGCGCAGAACATCGTAGACTATCGTGCCGCAAACGGCGATTTCCGCACACGTCGACAGTTGCTCAACGTGCCGAAACTCGGGCCAAAGGCATTCGAGCAGTGTGCGGGATTCCTACGCATCCCCGACGGCGATAATCCGCTCGACAACACCGCAGTCCATCCCGAGAACTATCCACTTGTGGAGCAGATGGCAGCCGACTGCCATTGTTCCGTCGACGACCTCATACGCAACAAAGCCGCCCAAGCAACAATCAATCTCCAGCAATACGCCACAGCCGCACACGGCATGCCGACACTGTTCGACATCATGGCAGAACTCGACAAGCCCGGCCGCGACCCACGCAAAGCAATCAGCGTGATGAAATTCGATGACACCGTCAACTCCTTCGACGATCTGCGTGAAGGCTTGGTGCTCAACGGCATTGTCACAAACATCACACAATTCGGAGTGTTTGTCGATATCGGCATCAAAGAAAACGGACTTGTACACATCTCCGAGCTGTCTGACCACTATGTGTCGACTCCGTCAGACGTGGTGGCCCTGCACCAGCAGTTGCGTGTGCGGATAAAAGCAATCGACACCGAACGACGCCGCATCGCCCTAACCCTCAAAAACGTAGACCAGCAATGAACAAGATTGTAATCTCAATAGGCAGCAACGGCCGTTGTCGCGAGTCAAATGTAGAGCAATGTCTGGAATTTCTCCGACTCCGCTTCTCGGAGGCACGCTTCTCCACAGTCTACAACACGCCAGCCTCCAACGGGCGCGACGCCGACTATCTCAACGTCGTGATGGAAGGCACATGCAGCGACGACTTCGACAAGACAAAATCGCTGCTGAAACTTTATGAGACGACTCACGGGCGCACCCCTGCCTGCAAATTGGCAGGACTGGTGCCTATCGACCTCGATATAGTGATGTGGAACGGAGAAGTGGTGCGCCAGCGCGACTTCAACCAAGACTATTTTCAAATCGGATGGAAGCAACTGCACAAATGACAGTCACCTACATTTTCCACAGCGGTTTTCTTGTGGAAACACAGTCGGCGGTTCTGATTTTTGACTATTTCAAAGATCCCGCCGGAGTGGTCGACAGTCTTGCCGACACAGGCAAGACCGTATATTTCATTGCATCCCACCGCCATCCCGACCATTTCGTACCACAGATTTTCACCATAGGCAAGCGGTTCGCCAGCCACAAGTTCCTCCTGTCGCACGAAATTGAGAAATGCGCCGCCTACCGCCGCCACGCGCCGAAAACCGACCCGGATTTTCATCCCGTGTTCCTTTACCGCGGCGACACCTTCGACGACGGCACACTGCGACTGCAGGCATTTCCGTCGACCGACATAGGCATCTCGTCGCTTGCCTCCACAGACGGCCTGAAAATATTCCACGCCGGCGACCTCAATCTTTGGCAATGGAAAGACGCAGCGCCGGCAGAGGCCGTAAAAATGGCACGCGGACAGTTTCTCGCCTGCCTGCGCGACATCAAAGCCACCGGAGTGACAAGCATCGATGCCGCAATGTATCCCGTCGACCCACGCCAGGGCAACGGATATGAAGACGGCGCACGAATCTTTGTCGACACTTTCAAAGTGAAACATTTCTTTCCGATGCACTTTTGGGATGACCCGGCGAAAGCCACCGACTTCGCCGCCTACCGCAACGAAACCTTCGGAGAATATCACGCACTTACAGAACCATCAGATAAAGCAATAATAAAATGACAAAGAAAACAAAGACCCTCGTGGGCTTAATTGCTCTTTTCGCCGCCGTGGCCTACGTGGCACTCCCCTACGACATCGACGGCAATTGGTACGGCTACATTGACGATTTCTTCGTTTTTATGGCTGGCTACACATTCTTTATGTCAACACGCAGTAAATCAGTGCGTGCGGCGCAACTTCTGGGAATGACCGCCGGCACATTCTTCATTATCGGCATGCTGTCGCTCATAGCACTCATTGTCATCTTCTGACTTCGTTTTCCGAAATTCGAAGATTTTGCGTAAATTTGCATATTGTATTATAATGGAACAGGCATCACTGCATATCTACAAAATTGCGAGAAGCATCATCGTGACGATGCTTCTGGCATTTTTGATTGTCTACACCGCACTCTACGTTGTGTTGTCGGTGCCTGCCGTACAAAACAAAATCCGCACCACCGCCGAGGAGGAATTGTCGAAATTTTTGAAAACCAACGTCACAATAGGCAAGATTGAAATCAATCCCTTGAGCGAGCTTGCTCTTTACGATGTGCGCATTCCCGACCAGCAAGGCGGCAAAATGGTTACAGTAGACAAAATCGGAGCCGGGATGAGTTTGCCGAACCTTGTGTTTTTCCAACGTTTCGTGTTCAACTATGCCGAATTGATAGGTCTTGACGGACGCATCACAAAAGCCACTCCCGACAGCCAGATGAACATCCAGTTCATTATCGACGCGCTGAAACCCAAAGACAAGAACAAACCTCCCACAAAATTCGACGTCAAACTTGACGCCGTTGTGCTTCGCAAAAGCTCATTGTCGTTCGACGTGCTGTCGGAACCAGTCGGCAGCGGGAAGTTTGACAAGAACCACATCCGTCTGCAGAACATCAATAGCGACATCCGCATTCCCGACCTGCGCAACGACTATTTCACATTCGACATCAGGAGGTTTGCCTTCTCAGAGCACAGCGGATTCCATCTCAACAACCTGACCGCGCTCGTGCATATCGACAAGCGCAACATCACGGCGAAGCGTCTGAAGATAGAGCTGCCTGGCACACGCATCGAGCCTGCCGACATTTCTCTGCATTTCAACGACCTTAAGACTCTCGGCAAAGAAATAAAGCAAATACCCATCAGTCTGAAGATTGAGGAAGCCCCCATCACGCTTTCCGACTTCAAAGCCTTCGTGCCGGAACTCGGGAAAGTGACCATGCCTATGTTTCTCACCATCGATGTCAACGGCACGGCAAGCCGTATCAACCTGCGCCGACTAAACATCCACACCGACGGTGAATGGCTGGCTGTCAACACATCGGCATCGGTAACCAACCCCACCGACAAGCACCTGATAAGCATCGACATTCCTTCAATCAAGATGACGACCCACACAACAGATGCAGCCTCTTGGCTTGAACGTGGCGGAATGCTGAAGCACAACGTCGCCGACCTGCTCGCGCGGATGTCGTTTATTGCCGTCGACGGCTCTTTCACATATCATCAGGAGAAAGCCAAATATATAGGCTCCATCAAGACGGGTCTTGGACAGCTTAACACAAACGGTGTGCTGACAACAGGCGAAAGAAAGAATTTCACCGGCCGCCTCAGCTCCGACAATCTGCACCTCGCATCACTGCTTCCCGACAACAAGCTGCTCGGCAACGCGGCGTTTGACGTGAACACTAATATGGATCTAAGCAACGGCAAACCCATCGGGACGGTGAAGGGTGTTGTGAAATATATCGACTTGAAAGGCTACCGCTACAACGACATCACAGCCGACCTAACGCTCAAGCACGACACGTATCTCGGATCCGTCAAGATCAACGACCCAAATGCCTTTGTCGACATTGCCGGCGCTGCCGCAATCAAGGGCAAAGATTCGAAATTTGACATCAAGGCCACCCTTGCCGACATCAATTTCTACAACCTGCACTTGATAAACAAAAACCCTGACCATAAGTTCCGGCTTAACCTCGACGCCTCATTCTCAGGCAACAGTCCCGACAATATGGAAGGCGACATTATGATTTCCGACATCAAGTTCAACGACGACAACGGCCAGGGGGTCGACATCGACCATTTCGACATCTCCGCCCGCAACGCCGAAGGCAGCCGCCGCATACTGACCGTCAATTCCGACCTCGTGAACGGCACAGTTGACGGCGACATCAACTTCGCCGACATCGCGGCGGAAGTGCGCACCATCCTCGGAGAATCGTTTCCTTCACTCATAACCTCCGACGCATATAAGAAATACCGCCGCAAGAGCGATGTGGAAAACAAATTCAACTACCACTTCACGTTTGCCGAAAACAACGAGCTGACGGAGTTTTTCAAACTGCCAATCACAATCGTGCATCCTATCGAACTGACAGGACGCGTGGACACCCCCAACAAGAATCTGACATTAGGGCTCAACGCACCATACATCATTCAGAAAAAGAAGGTTATCGAAGGCACAAACCTTGCTCTCAGCGTCGACAACCGCACAAAGATGACAACGCTGAACTTGTCTACGAAGCTCGACAACAAGAACGGCGACATCATATTGCTGCTCAACGGACTGGCGGCAAACGACCGCCTTGACACAGACGTTGAATGGGTGTATGACCGCAAAAAAGACTTCTCTGGCAAAGTCAGCCTGTCCACCCTGTTGCGACGACAAGAAGACACCAAGCAACTGGAAGCCGACATCAACATAAACCCATCGAAATTCGTGGTCAACGACACAGTCTGGGACATTGATGACTCACGCATCCGCATCACCGCCGACAAGAAAATCCATGTCGACAACATCAACGTGAACCGCGACGGCCAATTTGTGAAAGCCCACGGCACCGTTTCCGCTCTCGACAGCGACTCCCTGCTGCTGCAGCTGCGCAACATCGACCTTGAATACGTGTTCGAGACGCTGCACATCAACCATGTAGTGTTTGGCGGTCGCGCCACCGGAAATTTCTATGCATCTTCGCTGTTGTCGAAGTCGCCAAAACTCCATACGCCCGACCTTCACGTCAACAACTTCTCATATCACCACGCCCCTCTCGGCGACGCCGACATAGAGAGTCATTGGGACAACGACACCAAAGGCATTTATATCAATGCCGACATCCACCAGAAAAACCAGCGCACCACGTTTGTGCGCGGAGCCGTATATCCCACACGCGACTCGCTCGACTTCAAATTTGACGCCGACCACGTGAACGTGCAGATTATCAAGCCGTTTATGGCTGCATTCTCATCGGATGTAGAAGGTGAGGCAACAGGCCATGCCGAACTCTACGGCACGTTTAAACTCATCAATATGAAAGGCAGGTTGTTTGCCGATCGCTTCCGTCTGAAAATAGACCAGACCAACACATACTATTCCGTGTCTGACTCCATCATTATGGATCCGGGCATAATCCGCGTAAAAAATGCCACCGTGCGCGACGACTACGGCAACACCGCCCTTCTCAATGGTTCGATAACTCATACCTACTTCAAGGAAGCAAACTTCAAGTTTGCCGTAACCAACGTGAACAACATGCTGTGCTACAACACCACATCCAAAGACAACCCACGCTGGTACGGACGCGTGTTTGGCAACGGAAGCGCCTTTATCGTTGGCAAGCCTGGCGATGTCAGAATCGACGTCAACATGTCGGCGGCTCCAAAATCATCGTTCACATTCGTGGTTTCCGACCAGGAAGAAGCCGGAGAATACACTTTTGTCACGTTCACCGACCGCCGCAAGGCTGAACGCCAAGCCGCCGAGGACGCACAGAAGCCCGACTTCCTGAAGCGTCAGGATAACAATGACAACAAAAACAACTCGAAGACAGCGTTCCACATCAATCTCCTCGTCGATGCCAACCCCAACATCGCCCTCACCCTCGTGATGGACCCAGAGGGTGGCGACCGCATCCGCGCCACAGGCAACGGCAACATGCGCATAGAGTATGACTCAGCCGACGGCATGAAGATGTTTGGCAACTACACAGCCGAGGAAGGCCGCTACAACTTCACGCTGCAGGACATCATTGTGCGAGAGTTCCGCCTCAAGTCAGGCTCGTCGATATCGTTCCACGGCGACCCTATGGCAGCCAGCCTCGACATAGCCGCAACATATTCGGTCAACGCCAATCTTACAGACCTCGACGAGTCGTTTGCCAACGACAAGGACCTCAACCGCACACAAGTGCCGGTCAACGCCCTGCTGAAACTGACGGGAGCCATGTCGCAGCCCGACATCAGCTTCGACCTCGAGTTCCCCACGCTGACCCAAGACGTTTACCGCAAGGTGCGCAGCATCATCAGCACCGACGACATGATGACCCAGCAAATGATTTATCTGCTGGCTCTCAACCGCTTCTATACTCCGGAATATATGGCAGCCACCAACCGCAACAACGAGCTGGCAGCAGTGGCTTCGTCGACGCTTTCCAGCCAATTGTCGAGCGTGCTCGGACAACTGAGCGACAATTGGACCATCGCCCCAAACATCTATTCCAGCAAAGGCGACTTCTCCGACACCCAAGTAGAGCTGGCTTTGTCAAGCCATCTGCTCAACAACCGCCTGCTGCTCAACGGCAACTTCGGCTACAGCGACAACTCGATGAACAGCAACAGCTTTATCGGAGACTTCGACGTTGAGTACCTGCTCACAAAGAACGGCAATTTCCGACTGAAGGCATACAACCGCTGCAACGACCAAAACTACTACATCCGCAACGCGCTGACCACCCAAGGCGTCGGCATCATGTTCAAGCACGACTTCAACAACTTATTCCACAAAAAGAGCAAGCCGGAGAAGCAGAAAAAAGACACCGTCCCTGAACGCCGCAATGACAGCATTCCGCCAAAGCGGAATCCCGTTCCAGTAAAATAGTTGTTCGAAAAAAACTGAAAATAGCCTTTGCTCTGCTACATTTTTGACGTAACTTTGCATCTCAGAAAACAGATATATAAAAAAGGATGCTGAAACGACTGTTTGCCATATTGCTGCTTGTCGTAGCAACCGGAACAATTCCGGCTGCATCCCAGTCGCGCTACGCCTGGAAAGACACTTATGTGACAACGTCGATGAACCCCGTAAACAATCCCCGCGCCAACGACGGCATTGAAGTATACACCCGCCCGGGGGCGTTGATTGTGCGATGTCCGGAGCGCACGAATGTGGTTGTTATGACCATCCTCGGTCAGACCATCTCAAAAGCCACAATAAATGCCGGTACACACGAACTGCGTATCGGCACTCACGGAATCTATATTCTTAAACTTGGCGACACCACTGTGCGCGTCGCCCTATAACAACAATCACTCTACAAATTGCACTTTCGCCGCATCGCGCGGCTTTGCCTCAGGTTTCTCGTCGGGATACCCCACAGCAATTGCATAGAGCAGCGTGTATCCTTCCGGGAGATTAAGCCGCTCGACATACGGCTTCGCATCGGCATTGCCATTCATAAACGCCACCGGACCGCCAAGGCAGCACGTGCCGAGTCCCATCGACTGCGCAGCGAGAATCATGTTCTCGCCAAGCAGTCCACAGTCCAACTGCCCGCTTCCATCAGCCGGCGAGGCTATGAATATCACCGCCGGAGCGTTGCGAAACATATTCTTGAACGATGCGTCGTCGGCCATCCGCGGATTTGCCTTGCGGAAAACGCCGGTTATTCCATCAATATAATCACGGCTGTCGACCACACGCACCTGCCACGGCTGTTTGTTCATTCCACTCGGAGCGTTGATGCCGCACTCCACGATTTTCTGCAATTTGCATCGCTCCACAGGCATATCCTTATACATTCTGACGCTGCGACGCGCCATTATCGTTTCTATCACCAGATTGCCGCCCTGACGGCAGCACTGCTCCCCGGCATAGACATCAGCCACCGCCAGCAAAGCCATTCCCAATATAGCAGATTTGATTGGATTCATATCATATTTTTTTATTTGTTTGTATTTCCAGAAACAAATTGGTTAATTCTCGCCTCCAAGTCGGTCGAGCTCAGGCGCAACGACAGTTTGCCACCACAAGCCACCGAGATGTTGCCCGTTTCCTCCGACACGATTATCGCCATCGCATCGGTCGACTGCGAGATGCCGAGAGCCGAGCGGTGACGCAGTCCGAGCTGACGCGGCACGTTGGAATCGTGCGACACAGGCAAGATGCATCCTGCCGCCTTTATGCGTCCGCCAGCCACAATCATCGCCCCATCGTGAAGCGGACTGTTCTTGAAAAATATGTTTTCGATAAGCCGTCCGTTCACCTCCGCGTCGATAATGTCGCCAGACTTCTCGTAGCTGTCAAGCGGCACAACACCTTTTATAACAATCAGCGCACCCGTTTTCGACTTCGACATGTTGAGACAGGCGTAGACAATCGGCAGAATCCAAGAAGCCTGCGGCTTCTCGTCGGTCTGACGGCGACGAAACAGATTGTGGACAAATCTCCAACGCTGATGCGATCCGATTTCCACAAGAAACCGCTTAATCTGGTCTTGAAACAGGATTACAAGAATCAGCAAGCCTATGTTCATAAACTTGTCGAGTATGCGCCCCGTAAGCTCCATTTTCAAGAACACCGAAGCCACAAACCACACAATAATGAATGCCAGCACCCCGAGAAAAATGCTCAGCGTGCCCGACTCCTTCATAATCTTATAGATATAGAACAGCAGCGTCGCTACGATCAGAATATCTATAATGTCCTTTATTCCTATCAGTCCGAACAGTTCCATTGTTCCTATTTATTACTCATTTGGAAAAGTCTTGCAAAAAATCTCCACAGCCTCGCGAGCCGCCTTTACATCATGTACACGCAGGATGCTCGCCCCCTGCATAAGAGCGATGGTGTTGATGGCGGTGGTTCCGTTCAACGCCTCATCAGGAGTAGTGCCGAACAATTTGTATATCATCGACTTGCGCGACACGCCCACAAGCAACGGCAATCCCGTTTCCAGGAAAGCGTCCATCCTGCTGAGCAGCTCATAGTTCTGGTCGAGCGTCTTGCTGAATCCGAATCCCGGATCGAGGATTATGTCGCATATTCCCGCCTGCTGCGCCTCGTTGATTTTTCTGCAGAAATATTGCAATATGTCAGCCACAACGTCGTCATAGTCGCACAGCGACGTCATCGTGTGCGGATTTCCGCGCATGTGCATCATTATGTATACCGCTTTCACACGTCCCACCATGGCAATCATATCCGAATCAAGTCCGCCAGCCGCGATGTCGTTAATAACCTCCACGCCCCACTCCCCGACGCACCGTTCAGCCACCGAGGCACGAAACGTGTCGACCGACACCGGAATCTGCGGAGCCACTTCCCTGACAATGCGCAGACCCTCCTCCACACGGCGATACTCCTCATCGGCAGGCACATCGTCGGCATTCGGACGCGAAGAATATCCGCCAATATCGATGATGTCAGCCCCCTCTTCCACCATTTGCCTCACCCTCTGGCTTATCGCCTCCTTCTGCGGGCATCTGCTTCCAGAGAAAAACGAATCGGGCGTAGTGTTGAGAATCGCCATCACAAGCGGTTTGTCGACCATGGTCAGCCGTCCGCCCAAATTCAATGTATATGGTTTGAATCTTTGCATTTTCATCAGTCTTTGTTGTCTCTGATGCGAAGATAGTGCATTAATTCACCAATTCAAAACACCGGAAGTTAAAAAAAAACGATTGAGCGCAAAAACCACCGTTATGAAGGCAAAATGGACATATAAACAGTTATTGATAATAATTTTACAGATACAAAAGAAAATCAAGATATAATGATTTGTTACCACAACCATAAACAAGCATTATCATAAGCATTAGAAGGAGCCTTGCCTGGAGAGCAGACAGGGCTTCTTCATTTTGGCTGCCACGCAAGCACCACTATTCGAAAAATAATTTATTGGCGAATGCCGCAAGTATCATCAGGGGCGCCACGATGCGCACAAACCAGAAAAACAGCGGCGCATACCGGAATTTCACCGTCCCTTCATTACTGACTTCCTTGAAGAAAAACCGTTTCGGCAGCCCATAGCCCACATATAGGCACACACCTACCGCCGCCACCGGCAACAGAATGTTGGACGTGAAATAATCAAGGAAGTCAAATATCGTCATTCCAAACAACTGCACCCCCGACCACGGACCGAGCGACAACGCGCACACCGTGCTGAACACGAGCATCGGCAACAGCGTCAGCAAGCACGCCTTACGCCGTGGCATGCGGAACGTCTGCGTCAAATAGGCTATCGGCACTTCCGCTATCGACACCGTAGATGTCAGCGCCGCCACAACAAGCAGCCCGAAGAACAACACAGCCCACAACTGCGGCAACGGGAGTTCCATAAAAATCTGCGGCAGCGTGACAAAAATCAACGTTGTGCCCTGCGTCGAGCCTTCGATGCCAAACGATTTCACAGCGGGGAAAATGATGAGACCCATCAACACTGCCACCATAAACACAAGCATAGACACCGTAGTAGCCGTGCGCGGCAAGTTAGTCGACTTGGGAAAATAAGAAGAATATGTCACCAGAATGCCCATGCCGAGGCTCAGCGAGAAGAAAGCCTGTCCCACAGCGCTTATCAGCACACCGCCGTCAAGCTTCGACCAGTCGGGACGCAGGAAATACTCCACACCGTCGATCGCATCCGGTAAATTGAGCGACACAACGCAGAACACGAGCAGAATGACAAACAGCAACGGCATCAGCGTGTTGGCCATCCGCTCTATGCCCTTCTGCACACCGCGCATAAGCACCAACAAATTGACAACAATCATCACCGCCGTCCAAAACACCGGCTGCCATCCCTCGGCAAGCGAATGCCGCATTATCGCCTGAAACGCCTCCGGCTCGGCAGCACCGCTGCCAACACCATCAAAAAGCGCACCGCTGAGCGACATCCACAAATATTGCAGAGTCCATCCGGCAACCACCATATAATACATCATTATCAAGTAGGGAGCAAGCACACTTATCACCCCGACAATCCACCACGGACGCCGAGGCGTCAGTTTGCGGTAGGCGCCGATAGCGTCACTGCCGCTGCCGCGTCCCACAGAAAACTCGGCAAGCATCACCGGTATGCCCACAAGAAGCACACACAGCAAGTAGGTAATCAAAAACACAGAACCGCCGTTTGACTGCACCTCGTTGGGAAACCGCCAAACTGTGCCAAGACCGACTGCCGACCCAACGGTAGCCGCAATAACTCCCAGCTTAGAAGTAAATGTCGCTTTCTGACTCATCATTCCAATTTTTGAAAATTTCGTGCAAATTTACGACATTTTACCGAGAATATGAAATTATTCCAAGCAATCTGCTTGCAATCCGTAGCAAAACAACACTAAAAAGGCTTGCGATATTTATCCGGCGCGCTGTCGTCGATGATGCTCAGATAGCTGGCATAGCGCGACTCGCTGATGCGGTGTTCCTCAAGAGCCCGCTTCACGGCGCATCCCGGTTCATGGATATGCGTGCAATTGTTGTATTTGCAATCGGCAGACTCACGGAATATTTCTGGAAAATAGTGTGCCACCTCCTCCACGTTGAAGTCAATCGTGCCAAAGCCCTTCACTCCAGGAGTGTCGATGATATACCCCCCGGCATCGTAGGCCAGCGGATACATTTCAGAGAATGTGGTGGTGTGCATACCCGTCTGATGCGCTTCGGAAATTGCGGCTGTTTTCAAGTCGATCCCCGGAATCAGTCTGTTGATGAGCGTCGACTTTCCCACGCCCGAGTTGCCAGAGAAGAGCGTCACCTTTCCTTCAAGCATTGCCCTAAGCCCGTCGATGCCCTCGCCCGTTTCAGCCGACACACGCCTCACCTCATAGCCAATGCTCTCATAGAGATAAGCAAACGAGTCGACAAATTCCAGCCACTCCTCGTCGAGAGCGTCAATCTTGTTGACCACAATCACCACCGGCACCCGATAAGCCTCGGCTGTGGCAAGGAAACGGTCGATAAACACAGTGGCAGTCATCGGCGCTGCAAACGTAACCACAAGAAACGCCTGGTCGAGGTTGGACGCGATGATATGCGACTCCTTTGACAAATTTGACGCACGGCGGATAATATAGTTTCTGCGAGGCGTTATCGCAGTGATAAACCCCGTGCCGTCAGCGTTTTCAGCCACAGTCACACGGTCGCCGACAGCCACAGGGTTAGTGGTGCGGATGCCCTTCAAGCGGAAGTTACCCTTGATTTTGCAATTCACCATTTTATTGTCGCCGTCGGTCTTTACAACATACCAACTTCCCGTATTTTTTACTACCAGTCCTTCCATAGAGTACAAAGATAGTGCAAATCGAATGCAAAACGGCAAATTTATTTGCATGATTTGCTAAGATGCAGCCTATCTTTTTCAAAAAAAGCACAAGAAAAAGCGCGAAAAAAACCGAATATGATAAAAAAAGCAGGATTTTATGCTATAAAGCAATATTTTTCGGCAACAAAATTACATTTTTTAATTTTTATTATTACCTTTGCATCGAAAACATATTAATTCTTATTATTATGAACATTGAAACTATTGGCTCATGGGCAGGTTTGGTGTGGAACGCACTCAACGATGCCGAGTCGTTGAACATCAAGCAATTGAAAAAAGCGACAAAACTTAAAGAGAAAGAACTTTACGCAGCCTTTGGCTGGTTGGGTCGCGAAGGGAAATTGAACATTACTGAGGTTGAAGGCGAAATTGTTGTTGCGCTCAACAAGTAATCTACGGTTCGTACTGACGCTGTCAGAACAATAAAAGAAGGAAGGTCGGTCCGGTATTATTCGGGCAGTCCTTCCTTTTGTTTTATTTAGGCAAAAATCGTAACTTTGCACCATCCCTAACTAAAATCTACAAATATGACAAAAATTGGATCTGTAATGACTCCCGTGGGCAAAAAAGCCCTGCTGCTCGGAAGCGGCGAACTCGGAAAAGAAGTGGCAATCGAACTTCAACGCTACGGTGTGGAAGTAGTGGCATGCGACAAATATGCCAACGCACCGGCAATGCAGGTGGCCCACCGCTCACACGTGTTCAGCATGCTCGACGCAGAGACTCTTGAGAAAGTGGTCCGCGAGGAGAAGCCCGACCATATCATCCCCGAAATCGAGGCGATAGCAACACCCAAACTGCTTGAATTGGAAAAAGACGGCTTCCACGTCACCCCGACCGCCCGCGCCGCATGGCTCACAATGAACCGCGAGGGCATCCGCCGCCTTGCCGCCGAAGAGCTTGGCGTCAAAACGTCGCCCTACCGCTTTGCCTCTACAAAAGAAGAATTTCTCAAGGCTGTCGAGGAAGTGGGCATCCCTTGCGTAGTGAAGCCCGTGATGAGCTCTTCAGGCCACGGACAAAGCACAATAAAAAATGCCGCACAGACAGAAGAAGCGTGGACAATAGCCCAGGAAGGCGGACGCGCCGGCGCTGGACGCGTGATTGTGGAAGGCTTCGTGAAGTTTGACTATGAGATAACGCTGCTCACCGTGCGCAGCTGCTGCGGCACCACATTCTGCCAACCGATAGGCCACATACAGGAGAATGGCGACTACCGCTATTCATGGCAGCCACAAGCAATGGCTCCAGCAGCACTTGCAAAAGCCCAGGAGATAGCCAAGAAAGTCACCGACGCGCTTGGAGGCTACGGCATCTTCGGTGTGGAGATGTTTATCCAAGGCGACGATGTGATTTTCAGTGAGGTGTCACCTCGTCCGCACGACACCGGTATGGTGACAATGATTTCGCAAGACATGAGTGAGTTTGCCCTTCACGCACGCGCATTGCTCGGACTTCCGGTACCTGAAATTCGCTTCTATGGTCCATCGGCGTCGAGAGCCGTCGTGGTTGAAGGCGACACCGACAAAGTGGTGTTCGGCAACCTTGAGAAGGCACTCGCCGAGCCAGGAGTTCAAATCCGCATTTTCGGCAAGCCGGAGGTTGTGGGCCACCGCCGCATGGCTGTGATCCTCGCCACAGCCGACACCGTCGAGGAGGCTCGCAAAAAAGCCGATCGTGCATACGATGCCATGACCATCGAAACCCTGCCTCGATAGGCTTAGCAACAACACTACGACACAAGGCGCACCGCAAAAGCGATGCGCTTTTCTTTTCTCCGGATGTTCCTCTGACGCGATTTCAACTCAAAAAAATGTTCCTTTGACGCAATCTTCAGCACAAACCAATAGAAGCCAACATCTTACCATTTTTGCACATTCGCATTTTTTAACATTTATAAAACCGCACCAACACTGCCGGAATGGTAATTTTGTCATCAAAAAAATCAATCCAACCAAACTCTTCATTCAAAAAATGAGAACAAGCAACCTGCATTTTCTGATTATTACTCTTGCCTGCATATTATTTGCCTGCAAAGACAACAACGACATCGAGCCGGATGCCAACGACGCATTTGTGGGCTCACAACGTCTGATAACGCTCAGCTCGGAAATGGACAAATTCTCAGGAACCGACTTTGAATGCGTAATCAAAGCCGAGGACGGCACAATATTCCGCCGCCGTGGCAACCACATGCGTTCTGGAAACACATCGCTGCTCACGCTCGACACCGGACTGCGCACAGGCACCTACCGCCTGCTCGCACTTGAAGTGCCTACAATCGAAAACGGCACCGACACCGTATGGACCGACTACGGACTCGGATGCCGCGTGCGCATTTCCGCCGAAAACCATTCCGCCACAGTGCTCGACACGTTCAATTCGGAATTTGAACTTGTTGGCGACGGCTCGGAAACCGATCCTTTTATCATTTCAAGCGCCGAGCACCTGTGGCGTCTGCGCGACTTCACCAACAGCGACGAAAACAACACCAAACTGACTGGGAAAACCCATTTCCGTCAGGAATGCGACTTGCGCATGCGCGACATCTGCACGTCGAGCGACCGCAAATTCGGCTGGCTTCCGATAGGCTCAATCCCGGAGAATCCGTTCCGCGGCATCTATGACGGCAACGGCTACAAAATCACAGGATTGTGGATTCACAGACCCAACTCCCCCGGCATCGGTCTGTTCGGATTTATCGACCAGGCGAAGATAAGCAACCTCACCGTACAGAACCCCGACATTGAAGGCAACTATGCCGTAGGCGCACTCGTGGGCGGCACATCGGCACCCGGCGACAAGCGAGGCAGCTCGGCGCTTCACGGATGCACAGTGGAAGGTGGCTCTGTCAGCGCGCCGACAGGCAGCGTGGCAGTGGGCGGACTTATCGGCGTGGTTGACCGCAAAGGCTTTCTGTCGGTCGACAGCTGCTATAACAACAATACGCGCGTCAGCGGCGACTATGCCGTGGGCGGACTTGTAGGCGCCGGCACCCTCTACTCCACCATCAACGCTCTTGCCTGCAACAACCACGGCCGCATCACGGCGCGCTACAGCGGTGCTGGAGGCATCGTCGGCTCTGTCGACTCGCTGTTCGTTTCAGGCTGCCGCAACATGTCAGCCATCACTGGCGGCACGGCGGTGATGAGCGGCACGACCGACAACGGAGGAATCGGCGCCGGAGGCATCGCCGGAGGCACAGGTGTGGCTTTCATCTACTCATCATTCAACGAAGGTAAAATCGAGGGAGCCATAGGCGTGGGCGGCATCATCGGCAGCACCCGCATCGGCAAAGCCGGTGGCAATCTGGGAGGCGAACTGCTCTACAACAACGTTCTTGCCAAGGATTGCGGCAACGTTGCCGCAGTCAGCGGACGCACGTCGGTAGGCGGCATCTGCGGAGAGGCGCAATTCGGCGGTTACGAAGTGGTCAACACGGGAGCCGTCAGCGCCACCGACAACCAGTCGACACTTGGCGGCATCGTCGGCAACACGTCGATAGCCGTAATCTACAACGTTGTCAACCAAGGCACCGTGACAGCCGCCAAAGCCGAGTCGGCAGGCGGCATTGTTGGAAAGACGAGCTTCGGCGCACTGTTCGGATGCCAGAACTTCGGCACACTCAATGTTACGTCGACCTACACCGGCGGCATTGCCGGCTGGGTAGGCAACTACACCGTGGCCAACTACTGCTTCAACGGCGGAACAATCAACGATTCAGGCAACCGCTCCACCGGTGGAATCATCGGCGAGGCAGGCGACGCCCGCGAATGGACAGGAATGGACATTGCCGGATGTGTTGTCGGCGCGGCAGAAATAGTAATGGGAATAGCGGGTCCAGCAATTTCCGTAATCGGCAAAACATTGACCGACGGTGTGATGAAAGGCTCAAAGGCTTTCGAAGAATTCCTGCACGTGCTCCATATCGGAGAAGCCACCATCGACTGGTCGTTGATAGCCTACGACCAAATCGTCTACGGAATCGGCATCTATGACATCATCACCGAGAAAGAGCTCGACGAGATGCAGACCAATCTTGAGGCTACGGCAGGCGGAATCAGCAGCGAAGTGAAGTCGCGGATACAAGCAATCCAAGCAGGATACACGGTCGACGCCTCAAGCCTTCCCCCTGGCATCGACGGCTCGACAATAAGCAGCTACATCAACAACCACAACACTGTGATGAAATTTTTTGAGGCGTCGGACGTCAACAACTCCACCGTATACTACAATATGAACCGTACACGCGAGGATCGCGTAAAGCATATCGAATCACAGCGTGAGGTAACGGAGATTATCACCAAATCGATAGCGGGAGCCTGCATCGCTGTGGGAACAGTTGCAGCCGTTGTGTCTGCATTCGCCACCGGAGGCAGCACGCTTGCAATTGCCGCCGGCATTATCGGTCCGGTAGCCACCGTTATCGGCGGAGCGAACGCCATCTTTGAATGCGCCACCAACTTTACGGTGAATGCCATCGTCGTCAAGCAATGCACCAACGTCGGAACGGTGAATGCACCATCGGCAGACTACCCCGCCGGCATCATCGGCTATATGCAGCAATACTGCATGGCCACAGACTGTCTGAACGCCGGCAAGTTCGGTCCAACCAACAAAAAGCACTCCGGCGGAATCACAAGCTACGCCAGCGCGGAGTCGGTGGTAGAACGGAATGTGTCGATAGGCACCAATTGGCATAGCCCGATAGTGGCAAGTAGCAAATCGTCATTCTCCCACGACGACAACATCTACTACATCGGCAGCTCGTTCGACATTTATGGAGGATACGAAACCGGCGCTACGCTCGACGACCTTCACAACAAAGCATTTTTTAAAGTCTTGCTGAACACAGACGGCGCTATGCCGCTATGGCAGGTGGCAGACAAGCAGGGCTCGTTCCCTATCCCATACCATTCCGAGATGGAAACCCCGATGAACTAACATTTCATAAATCATAACAACATGAGAATAAAGAGCATACTTATCAGCATAGTGATAGCAGCAACCGCCGGAATGTGGTGTGCCTGCAACGATGACCTCGACCTTGGCGTCAACGATGCCAAACTGGAAAAGGTGGAAGGCTTCCGTATAAGCAAATTCACGACCGACCGCCTAAACTGGGCTATTGACAACGGCGCCGACATACGCATCGTATTCCATTCGAACGCCGACGACGCGTTGTATGAATTCAGCATGACCGTCGACAACAGCGGAAGCAAACCTGTCTACGCCATCCACATCCCGGAAAAGCAGACAATCCCCGACGGCGAATATGACGCACTTGCCTTCCTCGGCAACGGCAAAGCCATCTGTCCGCGCATGAAGTTCAAAATCATCAAGGAGATTGTCGAAGAGATACAGGCGCGCGAAGGAAAATTCCGTCTGCCCGGCCACGGCACACAGGAAAAACCTTACATAATCGGCTCCAAAGAAGCGTTCAACGAGTTTGAGATCGGACTTTGCGAAGACGGCAACTCAAAGGGTTTCGGACTGTTTTTTGAGCAGACCGCCTCGTTCGACGTGCCGCCGCGCAGCCAGATTATCACCGGCACATATCATGCCTGCGAATCGTTTGCCGGCAACTATCAAGGCAACGGCTTCACTTTGACCGTGCCCTACACCGGAAGCACATCCGAGCCTAACGACTGCGAGATTGGTCTGTTCAAGGAACTCGTTGGCGGCGCCGTGATCCACAACCTCACCATCAACGCCATGATTCAGGGTGTGCACTCAAACGGCGGCGCACTTGCCGGAAAATCGTCGGGCAAGGTGATGATTGACAGTGTAAACATCGAGGGCTCAATCAATGCCCAGAACCGCTACAACATAGGCGGCATCATCGGCTACGCCACCGGCGAGCTTACGATTTCCAACTCGAGCATCATGGCATTTGTAGCCGGAGAGGATGCCATTGGCGGCGCTGTGGGACTGTTCAAGGACGGGTCGCTGACAATCAGCAAATTCTACAATGCCAAAGTGGATAAAAACAAGCGGGGCGATGAAAGCCGCAGCTATATGCCTTTCTCCGTCACGGCATCGGCAAACAATGCAGGCGGACTGGTTGGACGCGTTGACGGCTCTACAACCAACATAAGCATCTCCGACGTGACGATGGTGCGCTCCGTGCAGGCAGAAGACGGCAATCTGAAGGCAGTGTCGGTTGTCGGCGAGAACGCCGGCGGACTCATCGGCGGACTGTTCAACTTCAAGTCGTGCCAATTCAGAAACGTGTCGCTCAATTTTCCTGTCTACGGAGGCGACTCCACAGGCGGTCTTGCCGGCTACACCAGCATGGGCGGCGACATGTCGATTGAGAATTGCAGATTCTTTTCAGTGGCAAGCGGCAACAACAGTGTCGGCGGACTTTTCGGCACCGTCAGAGGCCACAGCCACAGCATTGCCGTTGAAGGTTCCGACGACGGAACGTCAGTGAAGCAGGATGCCAACTCATTGGTCAAAATTTCAGGCAAACTCAATGTAGGAGGATTTGCCGGCCACATCGACGACACCAAACTCACAGGCAAAAGAATCTATATCAACGCCCCGGTATCCGCCACCGACACCAATGCAGGTTGCGCCATCGGCAATGTGACCAATGCCACCGTGAATCTGAGTCTGTTCAACATCTCCAAATATGCCAAAGCCACCGGTCCGCAAAACATCGGAGGCATGGTTGGCAGCGCCGACAACTCAACGCTGACAGGCAGTCTGAACATCGACACTTTGTCAAACTACACTTCCATCCCGAAAGCAAGCACCTTCACGCCGACATTCTCCGGATTTGCCGGCACATCGGGCATCACGAAAAACGTCGGCGGCATCGTTGGTTACATAAAGAACTCTTTTGTCACCAATTTATGCTTTGCAGGTACAGTTGAAGGCTGCAACAACGTGGGCGGCATCATCGGTCTTGCCGACAACATAGACAAAGGTTATGTGCGCGGCTGCGTCAACAATTCGCCGAAAATCGACAATAAGATTTCCGACAGCACAGGCGGCATCATCGGACGCCTCAACCAATTCGACTGCGCCACTTGCGAGAATCTCATCAACTATGGCGAAATCTCGGGAACCAACTACACCGGCGGAATCATAGGCGATATCCACGAAGAAGGAAAGGCTAAAAATTTCTATCTGAAAAATGCAGTCAACGTGGGCAAGGTCACCGGAACCGGTCAAGTGGGAGGCTGCGTGGGCCACTATTGGGCCAGCGGCATTTTGAATCTTGGCATTGAGACAATCCACTACATCCTATACTGCGCCAACTATGGCGAAGTCAACGGCTCAAACGGAGGCAACGTCGGCGGCATCATCGGATATTTCAACGCTCGCAAAGCCGTAGTGAGCCACAGCGCGAACCACGGCAAAGTCTACGGCAGCGGCAACGACGTAAAGGTGGGAGGCATCGCCGGACGCATGGGCTCAAACGACGAGGCTGGAACAGCATTGCCCAACAATATGGAACTGTCCTACTCGTGCAACTTCGGCGAGGTGGGCAGCAACACCGGCAATGCCAACGTAGGCGGCCTGTTGGGATGGCAGGAGCAAGGATCGCCGGATGACGAGACCCACTATATGCTCCACAACTGCTACAACATGGGCATCGTGCCAACCAACCAGGATTCCGACAATGGCGGCGTGCTGGGCTGCATCGACCATCTAGGCGAAGTGCAGAATTGCTACAACGCCAAGAAGGTGTCGCATGGCAATGGAATAATAGGCACGCACAAGGGCGGAAGCATCTTCTACCACCACAACCTGTATGTGCTCGAGGATTCGGGCAAATACTGGTGTGCCGACAAATTCAAGGAAAGCGACAAGTCGAAAGAGTCAACCTACAAGGGTTTCGACTTCAAATCCGTATGGGCCGTTTCCACAAGCACCAACAACGGATTCCCGTACCTAAGAGACTGCCCGTATCAATTCAAGAAATTGGAATAAAATCCATTTTCATTCCGTGGTCAGCGACGACACCGGAGAGGTATTAAAAAACAACAGCGGCGACAGAGTATCTTCTGCCGCCGCCGTTGTTTATCATGTCTGGCTAAAACATTTTTTCAGGATATTCGCCCGACGCGTGCAGCTCGGCGAATTTAGCCACCACCACCGGGCGGTCGTTGGCGTAAGTCACACCAAACCATTTCGATGAGGTTTTAAGCACACGCACTGTTGCCAAGCCACTGTTTATCATTTGGTTTACTACCGACGGGATAAAATATTCAGCCTTCGGCTTATCAATGTTCTCCTTCAGAAATTCCACAAACGCCTTCTCGCTGTAGTCGAAGTAGTCGGTCGTGAATCCCCACATGTTCATCGACACCGGAGTCTCAGGCGCGAGTTTCTGCTTGTTGCCGTTCTCATCGGTAAACTCGATAGTTCCGTCGGCAGCATATCCGATGTCGGTACGCTCCACGACAGTGTCGAGGAATCCGTTCTTCTCATGGCACACACCACGCGACACCGTTCCGCCTTCCGACATCGTGTTGCCCACTTGGAACGCCACCATGCAATAGTCGCCCTTGCGGTCGCGCGGACGAGATAGCTCGGCAGCCATCACATCAAACGTGTTGCGGCCGTAGAAATCATCGGCGTTGATAACAGCAAACGGCTCCTTGATGGCATCCTTGCCCATCAGCACAGCGTGGTTTGTGCCCCACGGTTTTGTGCGTCCTTCCGGACAAGTGAATCCCTCAGGGAGAGCGTCGGTCGACTGGAACACCACCTCGACAGGTATGTGTCCCTCGTATTTGGAAAGGATTTTCGAGCGGAAATCGTCTTCAAAATCTTTACGAATCACAAATACAACCTTACCAAATCCACTGCGTATTGCATCATAGATGGAGTAATCCATAATTGTTTCCCCGTGAGGTCCAAGACCGTCCAATTGCTTCAACCCTCCATAACGGCTGCCCATTCCGGCAGCGAGAACAAAAAGTGTTGGTTTCATTTTTCTAAATCTTTACTTTTAAACATGTATCTTATAGTCTGTCTGTATTCTTCACCCGGATTCAGCCGTTGCGACGGGAATCCAGGATGATTTGGCGCGTCGGGAAACCCCTGACACTCAATTGCCACAGCATCGTAATCCTTGTAGGCTGCACCGTCCTTGCCTTCCGGACTTGAGCACGTAAGCCAATTTCCGGTGTAGACCTGCACAGCCGGCAACGTCGACTCCACCTCGAGGACACGTCCGCGAGCCATCGGCGATTCCAATCTTGCCACCGTCGACAATTTTCCCGGCTGCCATCCGTCAACAGCCCAGCAATGGTCGTAGCCTTTGCCGTAGGCAAGCGGTTGGAAGTCGGCATTGATGTCGCGCCCGAGCGTCTTCTGCTGAATGAAATCCATCGGAGTGCCTTTCACGTCGGCCAATTCGCCGGTAGGCGCCAGCGAAGAGTCGGTCACGAGATAGCGCGACGCGTTCAGCTGCAGCTTGTGGCTCAACACGCTTCCGCTGTTGTGGCCGTCAAGATTGAAATAGCAGTGGTTTGTCAGATTGAGCACCGTAGGGCGGTCGGTAGTGGCAACGATGTCGAGACACAGCCCGCACGACGGCATCCACGTGTAAAGCGCCTTGACTGTCAGCGTTCCGGGATAGCCCTGATCGCCGTCATCGCTCGTGAGCGAAAACTCCACGGCATTGTCGCCCACCGTGCGGCTCTTCCATATCCTGTGGGCAAAGCCCTCACGTCCGCCGTGCAAGGCGTTCGGACCGCAGTTGCATTCAAGATGGTACTCATTGCCGTCAATCGAAAACACCCCACGGGCAATGCGGTTGGCATAGCGTCCTATAAACTTTCCGGCATTAGGATCGTCATGGCAATATGCCTCAGCCGACGGATAGCCGATGACCACATCCCTATACTTGCCGTTCCCGTCAGGGACCGACAAAGCCACAACACCGGCACCCAGCGCCGACAGCACCACCGAGCCGCACTCATCATCGCAGATGGTGAAATACGCCACCTCTCCGAGCGAAGTCATATAGATGTCTTTTTTTATTGTTGTTGCCATTGTCGTATGATTCCGATTTTGCAAAATTCGGATTTTTCTGCGAGAATGGCAATTATTATCGGCACAAAAATATAAAAAGAGAGTGCGGCAGGGAATTTCCGCACTCTAAGCAGACTGATTACTTACCAAATTCGTGATTAATCTCGGAGGCTTCACAGCCGCCTTTTCTATCTTTTTTCTATTTTTTCACCCAATTGTCGACATACTCCTGCGACACGCCGTTCAGCATCCGTCAGTCGCTGAAATCCACATCGTGGTATGTCAAAAATCGGTTCATTCCTTATCTCAATTTATCGTATTCCTCATCAGTGACTGGTTCAAGCCATTCGTTTGAAGCCCCGTCAGCCGGGACAGCGATTGCAATATGCTGAAACCACGAGTCGGCTGCAGCACCGTGCCAATGCTTCACCTCGGCAGGAATATTGACCACGTCGCCCTGATGCAAGCGCCGCGCAGGCTTTCCCCACTCTTGATACCATCCTTCACCGCCCACACAAATCAACACCTGTGCACCACGGTGATGCACGTGCCAATTGTTTCGGCAACGCGGTTCGAAAGTCACGTTGCTCATCGGCAGTCCCTCACTGAGAAGCGGCGCAATATAACTATTGCCGATGAAATATTTTGCATATTCCGTGTTTGGCTCACCTGTCGGAAACACCTGATGCTCTATTGGTCTGCCTTCAACAAACACCTCACCAAACTCCTCCGCCACAGCTTTCGCCGCACGGAAAGCCTCCATACGCCCCACTTTTTGCTCAAGCACCTCCGGGATGGCACGCAGTTGTCTGTCAGTAACCCCCATCCGTCGCGCGCCAGCCACGTGCGCCTTCAACTGCGGCTCCACGCCATCGATTGCCGACAAAGCCGCCACAGTTACAATCTCCCGTTCGGAGTAGGTCAACACGTCGCGTGCGAAAATGTCGCCAAACAAATGCGCTTTAAGATAATAGTCAACAGCAGGAGCAAAAGCGTAGTCAAACGGCTTTCCACTCATCCGAGTCTGCACCACGGCGCCTTGTTTCAAAGCGTCGTAATCATCAGGCAACGGCGAGGCGTCGCAGCCCACCTCCACGCTCCTGTTTTTTTTTCTGCGCTCAGCCACTACTTTCTGCAACGAGGCAAGCGCATTAAGGCTGCGCGGGAAACCCGTATAAGCATACAGCTGCGACAACGTTTCTTTCGCCTCGTTGACGGTTAGCACACCTCTTTCGAAAGCGTCGTCAAGAATTCTCTCCAACGTTTTTTGGTCATCTTTTGCCTCGCATGCCGCGACGGCAACAAGTGCCTGTTGCTTTTGATTCAATGTTTCGTTCATCGTCTTTTCTGTTTTTCCCGACAGCACGCCGACAACCATCAGCGCCGCCAGAATTATTTTTGTCTTCATATATGCAAAATTACACTTTGAGCAGCAACCATTTATTACCAAAATCACGGATTGGACAACACATTTTGCAGAATTGCCCAAAACTTTTCTCAACATTCATTGTTTATACAATAAAATCATACTAACTTACATCAAAAACCTGAATATTATGAAGAAGTTTTTCATCGCTACAATTCTTGCAGTCGCTGCCGTTCTTCCGGCATCAGCACAAGTACGTTCGCTCGATATGAAAGCAAACCTCCGCAGCGATTTCGGCCTTGGCATCGGAGTGACATTCCAGCTGCCGCGCAACTTTGAGTTCGCCCCGTCGCTCAACTATTATTTCAACGACAGCAACACGCTGACCATCGACGGCGACTTCCGCTATCGCTTCGAGCTGCCACGCAACTTCTCGCTCTACCCAATCCTCGGTCCGGTGTTCTTCCACGCCGACGACTACAACAAGCTGGGTGTCGACATCGGTCTTGGATTCGCATACGACATCAATTCACACTGGGCTATCGGAGCTGAAGGCAAATACCAATATGTCGACGATTGGGACGATGCGTATCTGTCGTTCTGCGCTTCTTACAAATTCTAAGACATAATGAAAATCTGCATTTTAGACGGATATTCCCTCAACCCGGGCGACCTCGATTGGTCGCCCGTTGAGCGTTTGGGCGACGTGACGCTTTTCGACCGCACACCAGCCGACAAAATCGTGGAGCGCGCAGCCGACGCCGATATCGTGCTGACCAACAAAGTGCCTTTCAGCGCCGACACGCTGCGACAACTGCCACGACTTCGCTTCATCTGCGTGCTCGCCACAGGCTACAACATCATCGACACCGAGGCGGCAGCACGCCAAGGCGTGGTGGTTGCCAACATCCCCGCCTACAGCACCATGTCGGTGGCACAGATGGCCTTCGCCCACATTCTCAACATCACAAACCACGTGGCTTCATACGCACGCGAGGTTGCCGACGGCAAATGGACAAACTGCCCCGACTTCTGCTTCTGGGACAGTGCGCTGACAGAACTGGCAGGCAAGACAATGGGTATTGTCGGACTCGGCAACACCGGAATGGCGACAGCGCGCATAGCCGTTGCAATGGGCATGAAAGTGGTGGCTATGACATCAAAAAGCGCCGACACGCTGCCCGAAGGAATCACGCCGGCACCACTCGACGATGTGCTTGCCTCAGCCGACGTGGTCAGCCTTCACTGCCCACTCACGCCGTCGACACGTCATCTCATCAATGCCGCATCCATCGCCAAGATGAAACCATCGGCTATTCTGATCAACACCGGACGCGGTCCGCTTGTCGACGAGCAGGCTGTCGCCGATGCGCTCAACGGCGGGCGTCTGGCGGCATTCGGCGCAGATGTGCTGTCGCAGGAGCCACCCCGCGGCGACAATCCTCTGCTCTCCGCGCGCAATTGCTTCCTGACACCCCACATCGCATGGGCTACCCTCGAGGCACGCAAGCGCCTGATGAGCACAGCCACAGAAAACGTGCGCCAATTCATTGCGGGAGAGCCAGTTGCAAACCGCGTGAACTAACAAACATAAAAGAAATAATAAGTGACAAAAATCAAAGTCGCTTATTATTCCTTTTATTTTAAACAACATACACCTTAAAGCTGACAACGAGCCGCTATGTTTAACAAATATTAACCTTATAAATTACAACGCCTTGTTGTTTTTTTAAAACAAATATTCTACCTTAGCACTCGATTTACAAAAAATCTAATAGCGACAAGAATCTAATAGCGACCCAAATGAATAAGCGAGTAGGCATATTGATGCTTCTCTTTGGTATGTTTTTAATCCCAAACGCACATACCAACATCACAGAAATCGACATTGACTTCCAAGTGGGGAAGTGCAATGTTGACACTGCATATAGCGACAATGCCCGTCAACTCGCAAATCTCGAAAAAACAATCCAATACGTAAACAGCCATCCCAATGTGCGCATTGAGAGGCTAACAATCAGCGGCTATGCCTCGCCCGAAGGACCTGCTGTAAAAAACAAGCAGCTTGGCGAAACCCGCGCCAACGCATTGGAGCAATACATCCGTTCGCGCATTGACATTGCCGACTCGCTGGTGGTGCGCCTGCCGGCAACGATTCCATGGGACATGCTGAAAGCAGAAATCCGCACATCGCAAGAGCCTGGCTACAACGAGATTGACCGCGTGCTGCACTCCGACTCCACCGTAATCGAGTATCTTCCCGGACGATGGGCAGACCGCCGCGCCTTCGAGATTCAACGGCAGAAGGCATACAAGACACTGAACCGCAACGTGTTTCCTTCGATGCGGAGCGCGAAGGCACAGATTACGACAACCGAATCTGTACCCGACGGAGAAATTGCATTGCCGACGGCAGACTACGACCTGTCGGGAATCAGCGTACCGGCGGTTGACATCCCCGACACAGAGACTGGAGACAACGGAGAATGGACACGCGGACTTTACCTGAAAACAAATGCCGTAGGATGGGCTATGCTCATCTCCAACATAGCCGTGGAAGTGGACATCAACAAGTATTGGAGCGTGACGCTGCCCGTCTACTACTCGGCACTCAACTACTTTACGCGCACACGCAAACTGCGCACACTCGCCTTCCAGCCCGAAGTGCGCTGGTGGTTTACCCCCAAATGGTTTGTGGGCGCACATTTCGGCGTGGCACAGTACAACTATGCCCTATCATCGTCGGAATGGCGCTATCAAGACCATAACGGCAACACCCCGGCACTTGGCGGAGGTCTGAGCTTCGGCTGGCGCACACCGCTCGGCAAGAGCAAGCACTGGATGATGGAGCTCACCGCCGGCGCCGGATGCTACCGGCTAAAGTACGACACATTCCACAACGAAGCCAACGGTGCGATGGTCAGCACCACAAGCCGCACATTCTTCGGAGTGGACAATGCCGCAGTGACGTTTATCTATCGTTTCGACCTTAAACGCAAGAGAAGATGAAACGATCAGCCCTGACATATTGCATTTTGAGCCTGTTCGCCATTTTGGGCTTCTCGGCATGCGACGTGCACGAGTTTCCCGACATGCCGGAGCGACGCCCGTATGAACTTGTGCTCGACTTCACCAACGCCATCGACATGGGCTTCTATCAGACCATCGACTATTCGCGCGCCTCCACCGAAGCCAGCCCGTCGGGAACGAAGACACAGACAGAAATCACCTACGACATACGCTATACCGTAAACGCCTACCGCATCGACGGCAACGATGGCAACCGACTATCGGACACCACCGTCGTGGTCTGCAACAGCGACCTTGAAAATCTGAACCACACCCTGCGGCTCAACCTTCGCCCCGGCAAATACCGCTTTCTTGTGTGGGCAGACTACGTGGTCCACGGCACGAAAACCGACCTCTATTACAACACGTCAAACTTCGAGGAGATAATCCTCGCCGACCGTCAGAACCATACAGGCTCAACCGACCGCCGCGACGCATTCCGCGGAGAGAAGGAAGCAGAAGTGTACGACAACCCGGAGCTGACGTCAAACTCCACCCGGTCGACCGCCGTAAACCGCATAGAGGTTGAAATGGAGCGACCGTTGGCAAAGTTCAAATTCATCTCCCACGACATCGTCAAGTTTCTCAGCTACGTGCTCCAGCAACGTGCCATCCGCCAAAAAGAAGCGGAAATGAAGGCACAGCAAGGAGTGTCGCCAGAGTCTGCCGACCCAAAGGCCGACCCCAAAGCCGACATCAAGAACATCAACACAAACGACTTCCGCGTAGTGTTCCGCTACCAAGGCTTCATGCCGTGCTCATTCAATATGTTTACCAACAAGCCAGCCGACTCCTGGACAGGCGTCGCGTTCGACAGCACGATGCAACGGCTTAGCGACACGGAGGTGGAACTTGGATTCGACTATGTGTTTGTCAACGGAGGAGAGTCGACAGTACCTGTTTCGGTGGAGGTTTACGACACCGACGGAACGCTGCTGTCGAGCACGCTGCCAATCGATGTGCCAGTGGTGCGCAACAAGCTCACCGTGGTGCGCGGCAATTTCCTCTCGTCGAAAGCTTCGGGAGGCGTAAGCATCCGAACGGAATTCGACGGCGAATACAATCTTGAAATCAGATAAAAAAAAGAAACAAACAATTTAATATTAACTTTATAATTTATGTCTTCTATGAAAAAGATATTATTTTCAACCGTTGCCATGTCGGCATTGATGCTGATGGCAACATCATGCGCCGATGACCAGACATCGGATTTGAAAGCCGGCGCTGAAAGCACTGTGACGATCACAGCCCAGCTGCCTGGCGACATGGGCACCCGTGCATTTGCCGACGGCACAAAAGCCACCGAGCTGCACTATGCCGTCTATGAGAAAGGGACAAGACTTGCAGTCTGCAAAAAAGCCGACGGCACTAAGGGACAACTCGAGGGTACAGCCACAATGACAGGTCTGCAAACCACCATCTCCTTGCAGCTGACCACAGGCAAGGAATACGACTTCGTGTTCTGGGCCGACGCTCCTGGCGACAACGTTTACACGTTCAACTCTGAAAAGCAAACTGTAACCGTCAACTACGCCAATGCCGAAAACAACACCGACAATCTTGACGCATTCTTCGGTCAGAAGAAAGCGTTGAAGGTTAGCGGCAACATGAGCATTTCGCAGGAACTCCGCCGTCCGTTCGCACAAATCAACATCGGAACAGACGACTTTGACGCAGCGGCAGCTGCCGGCTACACCGTTTCAGAGTCGACCATCGGAGTGGCAACCTACAAGACGCTCAACCTTCTCTCAGAAGAGGTCAGCGAACCTGTCACTGCGACATTCGTAAAGAAACCGATTCCTACAGAGGACTCTAAATTTTCAGTAAACAGCAAGGATTACAAATATCTGTCGATGTCGTACGTGCTCGTGCCGAAGGACAAAGAAACTGTCGACATCGCGTTTGACTACACGCTGACAAACCGCACGTTCACCAACGTGCCTGTGCAACGCAACTACCGCACAAACATCTACGGTTCGTTGCTCACCAACACTGCCAACTTCAACGTTGTAATCGCTCCTTGATTCAGCGACCCTGACTACAATAACAACGTAATCACGGCTTCAACACAGACCGAATTGGCAACAGCCGCTCAGACTCCGAACGCCGTGATTAAATTGAAGGAGAACACCACTTATACGCTTCCTGCGGACGTTGCTGAAGGCGTCACTTTCTCGGGCGACAAAACAACGGTGATCTCCATTCCTCAAGCTATCGGTTACACCGGCAAGACAATCGGCTTCTCTGGCGTGACAGTGAAATCGCCTAACGCGAACTATACTGGCATTCAGAGTGCTAAATCTGTGACCTATACGGGTTGCGTGATCGAAGGCACGCCATTCTCTTATGCTGAGGAGGCTGTATACAACAGTTGTACGTTCAAGCAGACATCAAGCGACTTCTACAACATTTGGACTTATGGCTCAAAGGATATCACTTTCAACAGCTGCCGGTTTGAGTGCGCAGGCAGGTGTGTTCTGATTTATAAAGAAGAAGACCCTTCTGATCAGAATGCTACGTTCAACAACTGCGAGTTCGTCGCTTCCGCTCCAGTTGCCGGCAAGGCAGCTATTGAGCTGGACAGCTCGCTCATCCCTGGTACATTTGTCGTAAACATCAATAACTGCACGGCGACAGGCTTCGGCACTGGCTCAAAGAGCGGCAACAGCCTCTGGAATGTGAAGAAAGACAAGACAGAGAAACATAGCCAAGTGTTTGTTGACGGAACACAGGTTTATTAATCTGCGACTTGTAATCAAGATAAAAGGTTGCGCCTGCTGTGGCGCAACCTTCGCCTTGGCAAATACCGCTTTCTTGTGTGGGCAGACTACGTGGTCCACGGCACGAAAGCCGACCTCTATTACAACACGTCAAACTTCGAGGAGATAATCCTCGCCGACCGTCAGAACCATACAGGCTCAACCGACCGCCGCGACGCATTCCGCGGAGAGAAGGAAGCAGAAGTGTACGACAACCCGGAGCTGACGTCAAACTCCACCCGGTCGACCGCCGTAAACCGCATAGAGGTTGAAATGGAGCGACCGTTGGCAAAGTTCAAATTCATCTCCCACGACATCGTCAAGTTTCTCAGCTACGTGCTCCAGCAACGTGCCATCCGCCAAAAAGAAGCGGAAATGAAGGCACAGCAAGGAGTGTCGCCAGAGTCTGCCGACCCAAAGGCCGACCCCAAAGCCGACATCAAGAACATCAACACAAACGACTTCCGCGTAGTGTTCCGCTACCAAGGCTTCATGCCGTGCTCATTCAATATGTTTACCAACAAGCCAGCCGACTCCTGGACAGGCGTCGCGTTCGACAGCACGATGCAACGGCTTAGCGACACGGAGGTGGAACTTGGATTCGACTATGTGTTTGTCAACGGAGGAGAGTCGACAGTACCTGTTTCGGTGGAGGTTTACGACACCGACGGAACGCTGCTGTCGAGCACGCTGCCAATCGATGTGCCAGTGGTGCGCAACAAGCTCACCGTGGTGCGCGGCAATTTCCTCTCGTCGAAAGCTTCGGGAGGCGTAAGCATCCGAACGGAATTCGACGGCGAATACAATCTTGAAATCAGATAAAAAAAAGAAACAAACAATTTAATATTAACTTTATAATTTATGTCTTCTATGAAAAAGATATTATTTTCAACCGTTGCCATGTCGGCATTGATGCTGATGGCAACATCATGCGCCGATGACCAGACATCGGATTTGAAAGCCGGCGCTGAAAGCACTGTGACGATCACAGCCCAGCTGCCTGGCGACATGGGCACCCGTGCATTTGCCGACGGCACAAAAGCCACCGAGCTGCACTATGCCGTCTATGAGAAAGGGACAAGACTTGCAGTCTGCAAAAAAGCCGACGGCACTAAGGGACAACTCGAGGGTACAGCCACAATGACAGGTCTGCAAACCACCATCTCCTTGCAGCTGACCACAGGCAAGGAATACGACTTCGTGTTCTGGGCCGACGCTCCTGGCGACAACGTTTACACGTTCAACTCTGAAAAGCAAACTGTAACCGTCAACTACGCCAATGCCGAAAACAACACCGACAATCTTGACGCATTCTTCGGTCAGAAGAAAGCGTTGAAGGTTAGCGGCAACATGAGCATTTCGCAGGAACTCCGCCGTCCGTTCGCACAAATCAACATCGGAACAGACGACTTTGACGCAGCGGCAGCTGCCGGCTACACCGTTTCAGAGTCGACCATCGGAGTGGCAACCTACAAGACGCTCAACCTTCTCTCAGAAGAGGTCAGCGAACCTGTCACTGCGACATTCGTAAAGAAACCGATTCCTACAGAGGACTCTAAATTTTCAGTAAACAGCAAGGATTACAAATATCTGTCGATGTCGTACGTGCTCGTACCGAAGGACAAAGAAACTGTCGACATCGCGTTTGACTACACGCTGACAAACCGTACGTTCACCAACGTGCCTGTGCAACGCAACTACCGCACAAACATCTTCGGCTCGTTGCTCACCAACACTGCCGACTTCAACGTTGTAATCGCCCCGGGATTCAACGACCCAGACAACAACTATGAGGTGCTCAACGCAAAAGGCGTAAGCCAACTCAAAGACCTTTTGGCTTCAGGCGCAGACCTGAGCAAAAAAGACGTGATCGTTGACCTCAACGGCGAGACAATGGACAGCAACATCGCGCTCAACGCCCACAGCGTTGCCGTTGAAAACGGAACAGTCGACGCCTCCCAACTGAGCGCAAAGGCAGAAGAGGGCGTAACGCTGAGAAACGTGAAGTTGACTGGATCTTTCCCAAAAGCTACGTCAAATGCCCGCGTAATTGTTGAAACGGCAGGCGATGTTGTTGTCGACGGACTCGACTACACCGGCGCCACCGACGGCTACAATCCTATTGAAATCAACCTACGCAACGTTGTTTCAAAGAACGTAACAGTAAAGAACTGCAAATTTGCCAAATTCACAAACAACGCAATGACGGTGTTCGGAATGGCTGAAGGCGGAGTGCTGAACATTGAAAACTGCACTTTCGACTTGGCAAAAACAAGCGAAGCTGTGCGCATCAGCAACAAGACAAACACCAAATTCACTGTCAACGTAAAGGATTGCTCCTACACCTATCCTTCCGACGCAGCAGGAAAATGGGTTGGCTTCTTCCTGTTCGAGGACCACACTTCAAAGACAGCAGCGGAAGCCAACGCCGCAATGCAGTTTAAGAACCTTACAGTAAACGTTGACAACGTGACATTTGAAGGCGCAAAGGTAACAAAATTGAACCTGTTCACCGGCGCACGCAACCAATTCGCATGCATGTGCTACGACAAATTGCCAGGCTCAGTAGTAACCGACGCCACCCACTTCCCTACATTCAACTTCAAATAGACTGAACCGTAGAGAATATCAAACATAACAACACGCACCGCGCCACCGCAGCAAACGACTGTGGTGGCGCGGTTGCTTTCGCTGTAGCGCATCTCCGAAGCGCTGTCTGCCACTGAGTGCGTTGAGTTATGACTCTGCGCCATGAAACAACAGCAACGTTGGCAGGCAATAGTCGCGGAGCGAAGCGGATGCGTGCCGGAGGAACGCTGCTACGATAGAGCCAACACATATAACGCCATCAAGCACAGGCGGCGGGACATCTCCCGATGTCCCGCCGCCGTACATACATATCAATCAACTTTAAATCAGCAGAAGATAAACGTCCGCTCAAGCCAGTAGACCAGGATACCTGCCAGATAACCGAGCAGACACACAAACGAAATGTGGCGTAAATACCAGCCGAATGTGATTTTTTCAAGACCCATCACCACAACGCCGGCAGCACTGCCGATAATGAGCATGCTGCCACCCACTCCAGCGCAGTAAGCAAGCAACTGCCAGAACTGACCGTCCTGCACAAACATCATCATGTCGGGACTTGTCACGGCGGCGGCAGGGATAACGTTGTACATACCCATGCATCCAGCCACAAGCGGCACATTGTCGACAATCGACGACACCACGCCAATGGCACCTGTCACGAAATAAGCATTGCCGTTGGTGGCGTGTTCAAGCCACTGTCCGAAACTTGTAAGCACACCCACCTCGCTCAACACAGCCACAGCCATCAGAATGCCGAGGAAAAACAGGATGGTCGACAAATCGATTTTATGAAGAATCGTCGACACGCGCTCAGAGAACGAGCCTTCCAACTCGTGTTCGTGGCGCAAGAATATCTCGGTCATCGCCCAAAGCAAGCCAAGCACGAAGAGGATGCCCATAAACGGAGGCAAACCAGTGATGGAGCGGAAGAACGGCACAAACATCAAGCCGCCCACACCGACAACAAACACCGCCACCCGTTCGCCATGGCTGAGTGCCGATTTTGTGAAATCTACATTGTCCTCCACCACAGCCAACTGCCCCTTGAGCTTGAACTGCAACAGGAACGTAGGCAAGGCAATCGAGACAAGCGACGGCAGTAACACTTCCTTAATCACACCTATCGACGTGATGTTGCCCTTGATCCAGAGCATGATGGTCGTTACGTCGCCAATCGGAGAGAACGCACCGCCGCTGTTGGCGGCAAGGATGATGAGCGAGGCATAGATAAGCCTGTCGTTGCGTTCCTGCACGAGCTTGCGGAGCACCATAATCATCACGATGCTCGTGGTCAGGTTGTCGAGCACGGCAGAGAGAATAAACGTGATCAGCACGATGCGCCACAACAGCGAACGCTTGCTACGGGTGCGCAGACGGTCGCGCACAAAAACAAAGCCACCGTTGGTGTCGACAGTCTCGACAATGGTCATCGCTCCCATCAAGAAGAACAGAATCTCACACGCATCGCCGAGATGCTCAAGCAGCACGCCCTGCGTCACAAACTGGCGCGCGGCGGCATCAGAGTCGTCAAGATGGAACGCCGAGAAGAACCGGGCAAAATCATCGGCATGAAACTCAGCCACATAATCAGGGCAACCAATCATATACAGCGACCAGCAGATTGCACACATCAACAAGGCGGTCGCAGTCTTGTTGATTTTAAGTCCGCTCTCAAGAGCGATACAGCCGTAACCAATCAGAAATACGGCAACAATAACAATTGTTAAGAACATAATATCTACAAAAAAAAAGGGCTTTAAAAAATAGTTTAGTTTTTGCGGTCGTAAAATTATGGAAATTTTTCCGTTATGTATAAAAAATTTTTTATGTTTAAAAACACATTTCACCGCCACACTTGCATATCCGGCACAAAACGAGTAATTTCGCACACTGAAATGAAAAAAGAAGAAGAAGTCACTATGCTGCAAATCGGAAATGCACTGGTCAGCCTCGACCTTATCGAACAGTTTTTCTGCTGCGATCTCGACAAATGCCTCGGCGAATGCTGTATCGAAGGCGATGCCGGCGCTCCTATCACCAAAGAGGAATATGCCAAGATAAAGGAAATACTGCCCGAGGTGTGGGACGACCTACTGCCGGCTGCCAAACGCGTGATTGAGGAGCAGGGCGTGGGCTACGTCGACGAGGAAGGCGACTTGGTGACATCGATTGTCGACGGGCGCAACTGTGTGTTTACGTGCTATGGCGAGAACGGGATGTGTCTCTGCGCCATCGAGAAGGCATACCGTGCTGGAAAAATCGACTTCTACAAGCCAATCTCATGCCATCTCTACCCTGCCCGCCTTCAGGAATTTCCCGACTTCACCGCCGTCAACTACCATCGTTGGAAAATCTGCAAATGCGCGGAAGTGATGGGCAGAAAAAACCACGTGCGGCTGTATCAGTTTCTTGAAGGTCCGCTGACGCGCCGCTTCGGCAAGGAATGGTACGACGAGCTGCGCACCGCCTGCGAGGCCTATCTCGAAGAATACGGAGAGTAAGCATTCACTTTTTTTCATTTTTTGTCTGTATTTCTGTTTGCCGTAAAAGAAATTAGACGTATCTTTGCATCGTGATTGAGGGAAGCATAATCAATCACCATTACTCGCTACGCTTCCCGCAGTCATCCACTCTTTAATTTTCTCAAAAAAAAGATTTTCAGAACAGTCACGTGCGCACAACGGCGCGACGTAGATTCAAAATGTAATACATCTTACATATATGTACAACTTACAGGACTTAAATGCAGCCTCTCCAGAAGAACTGCTCGAGATTGCCAAAACATTTGACATCAAGAAAGCCGACAAAATGGCCCAGCAAGACTTGATTTTCACAATCCTCGACGAGCAGGCGATAAACCGCGCCAAAGAATCGGCTTCGAAATCGGAGGCTAAAAAACCCAAAACAAAAGCCAAGAAAAAAACAGCCGAGCCAAAAAGCGATGACAACGCAGAGGCTACGGCTGTAAAGACTGCCGCCAAAAAGGCTGAACCTAAGAAAAACAGCAAAAAGAAGGAGGCAGAGCCTGCCGCGGAGACCGCTCAGGCGGAAGAACCCAAAGAGGAGAAACCGGCAGCAAAGAAACCCACGGCAAAGCGCACATCCAAGAAAAAGGAGGCTGAGCCTGCCGCCGACATGACAGCTCCGGCTGCCGAGGTTGTCGTGGCTCCAGCAGCCGAGGCCGAAGCCCCTGCTGAAAACGTGGAGACAGCCGTAAAACAGGAAGAGGAACCGGCAGAGACGGAAAACGCCGCTCCTGAAGCCGAAACGCCACAACAGGCAGAACCGACAGAACCGGCAGAAGAGCCTGCCGAAGAAAAACCTGCCGAACAGCAAAAGAAAAACGACATCGGATTCAGCTCGTTCTTCCCGTTCAGCGGCGGACAGAAATTCGTGCCCCGCTCGCAACGCCAGCAACAAGACCAGCAACAACAACAGCAGCAACAACCTGCCGAAGGCGAAGTTGCGGCAGCCCCGGCCGAACCTAAACAACAGCAGCAACAACAGAAAAACCAGAAAGCAAACCGCCGCCAGCAGCAACAGCAGCAGCGCGCGGCAAAACAGCAGCAGCGCCAACAGCCGCTCTACGACTTTGAAGGCATCGTGAAAGGCGCAGGCGTGCTGGAAGTGATGCCCGACGGCTACGGATTCCTCCGCTCCTCCGACTACAACTACCTGTCGTCGCCTGACGACATCTACGTGTCGCAGTCGCAAATCAAGCAAAACGGCTTGAAGACAGGCGACGTGGTGGAAGGCAACATCCGTCCGCCGAAAGAAGGTGAAAAATTCTTCCCTCTCTGCAGCGTAGACTCAATCAACGGGCGCACCACAGAATTCGTGCGCGACCGCGTGCCTTTCGAACACCTTGTGCCATTGTTCCCCGACGAGAAGTTTGACCTGACATCGGGACGCACCACCTGCAACATCTCGACACGCATCGTCGACATGTTCTCTCCTATCGGCAAAGGTCAGCGCGGACTTATCGTGGCACCGCCGAAAACCGGTAAGACAATCCTGCTTAAAGACATTGCCAACGCAATCTCGGAAAACCATCCGGAAACATACATGATCATCCTGCTCATCGACGAGCGTCCGGAGGAGGTGACCGACATGGCACGAAGTGTGAATGCGGAAGTAATCGCATCCACATTCGACGAGCCAGCCGAACGCCACGTAAAGATTGCCGGGCTGGTGCTTGAAAAGGCGAAACGCATGGTTGAGTGCGGACACGACGTAGTAATCCTGCTCGACTCAATCACACGTCTGGCACGCGCCTACAACACCGTGTCGCCGGCATCGGGCAAAATCCTCACCGGTGGAGTCGACGCCAACGCGCTGCAAAAGCCAAAACGCTTCTTCGGCGCCGCACGAAACATTGAAAACGGCGGATCGCTCACAATCATCGCAACCGCACTTATCGAGACCGGTTCGAAGATGGACGAGGTGATTTTCGAGGAGTTCAAGGGAACCGGCAACATGGAGCTGCAGCTCGACCGCAAGCTGTCGAACAAACGCATCTTCCCTGCCGTCGACATCATCTCGTCGAGCACTCGACGCGACGACCTGCTCCTCAGCCAGGACACCATCAACCGCATGTGGATTCTCCGCCGGTTCCTCTCCGACCGCACTCCTATCGAGGCAATGGAGTTTATCAAGGACCGTATGGAGAAAACCCGCAGCAACGAGGAGCTGCTCCTGACAATGAACGACTAACTCTCGTCGACAACCCCACACACATACCGGCGACAACCGACATGGTTGTCGCCGGTATTGTTTTTATAGCAATGCTGCATAGAAAACACAAGAATTTACGGCGCGCATTACGCAAAAGAGGATTTTAGGATTGCACTTTTTTTGCGTAACTTTACGGCAACAAAAACACTGACACAATGGCAATATCACTCTGCGCACTATCAACAATGGCTATGCTCGACCTTGCCGCCGCGGCTTCGCAGGCATGGCTGCCGATGCTTGTCGGCACTTACACCGACACCGACAGCAAAGGCATCTATCAATATCGCTTCAACCAAGAAAGCGGAACGGCAGAACTCACCGCCGTCACTCCGGCGCGCAACCCGTCGTTTGTGATTTTCTCCGACAACGGCGACAACGTCTATGCCGTCGACGAGTCGGGCACCGACGACGACGCCCTTGCAGCATTCCGCTATGAAGGTATCGACAAGCCATTGACCCGCATCAACGCCGTGGCGACGGGCGGCAAAGCGCCGTGCAACATCTTCCAGACAAAAAATCTGATCTACACCGCCAACTATACGGGCGGAAGCATCACGGAGTTCAGACTTGCCGACGACGGAAGCATCAAGAAAGCCAACAAGGTGATGACGTTTTCGCTCACAGGCAAAGCTCCCGACAAAACAAGGCAGCAGTCAGCCCATCTCCACTGCGTCACCGCCGACCCCTACGAATGGCGCGCATTCGCCTGCGACCTCGGCAACGACTGCATCTACTCGCTCAAGCCCAACGCCGCATGCGACGGGCTGGAAGTGGACAGCACCCTATATGTAGCGGCAGGTTCAGGGCCACGCCACCTCACGTTTGACGACGAAGGCCGTTATGCCTACCTCATCACCGAATTGTCGGGCGAAGTGATGGTGTTCAGCCACCACGAAGGCAAGCTGACACAGATTCAAACCGTCACCGCCGACGACCGCCATGCCCGCGGCAGCGCCGACATCCATCTGACACCCGACGGACGCTTCCTCTACGCGTCAAACCGTCTGCAAGGCGACGGTATAGCCATCTTCAGCGTGGATAAAGAAAGCGGGACGCTCACACGCGCGGGCTACCAGCCCACAGCGCGGCATCCACGCAATTTTGCCATAACGCCCAACGGACGCTTCCTGCTTTGTGCCTGCCGTGACGCAGACACCATCCAAGTGTTTGCAATCGACCCCGACACCGGCATGCTCTCCGACACCAACCACGACATCCACGTGCCCCACCCCGTGTGCATAGCCATCGGCTCAAAATAAAGTCACAGCAAATAATTCAACATTCAACAATGCCAACAAACAAGAAATGTTCATGCTGAATGAGCACATCAAAAACATTAAAAATGAAATAACTGAATACAAGAAGGCGATGGATGATGACTTCACATTCAAAGAAGAAAAGGGAGACCAAGCAGGTGGACCAGAAACACGGAATGCCATCTTACGTCTTATATCCGAGAACGCAAGCATCACTTCACGCGAAATGGCTAACAAATTGGGCATCAACAGGAGCGCCGTGTCTAAGCATCTTAAGAAAATGCAAGACAACGACATCATTCACCGTGAGGGTTCACAGAAGTCCGGGCATTGGGTGATTATACGGCAGGATACGGATTTAGCATGAAGTTCACGACAAACAGTTTGCCGAGAGACATATTGGTTGTGGCAGCTATAACCAAGTCAAGTCAATTGAATAATCGGCCGTTGGAATTTCTCAGTGTCGTATGGCAACGAGTGATTCCAATGGCCGATTTGGGATAGAAGAGACGGTTAACGGCTTCTGACGAAATTAAGGAAACGGTTGAGTCCGTCGAGCATCACGCTGCGCGGACAAGCGATGTTCCACCGCATGTAGCCTTCGCCTTCAGCACCATACATCGTGCCGGCATTGAGCCATAGGCGGGCGTCGTCCAGAAGAGCATGCTCAAGCGCATCCGACGACATGCCAAGGCTGCTGCAGTCCATCCACACCAGATATGTACCTTCAAGACGCGCTATCGAAAACTCAGGCAGCTCGCGGCGGCAGAACTCCGCCATGGCCTCGTAGTTGCCATGCAGATAGTCAACCAGCTGGTTGAGCCACTCTTCCCCTTCGTTGTAGGCAGCGATTGTCGCCGCCACGCCAAACGGATTCACGTCGCACACCTCGTTGATGTTTATCGCCTTATCGATGCGCCGGCGCAAGTCGGCGTCGAAGGTCACGATGTTTGCAATCTGCAGCCCGGCGATGTTGAAAGCCTTGCTCGGCGACACGCACGTCACCGAGCGGTGTAGAAAAGCGTCAGAGAGCGACGCAAAAGGCGTGTATTTGAACCCTTGATACACCAATTCGCAGTGAATCTCATCAGAGACCACCGTCACGCCGTTGCGCAGACAGATGTTGCCAAGCCGCGTCAGCTCATCGGGAGTCCAGACGCGTCCAGCCGGATTGTGTGGATTGCAGAGCAGCATCACTTTGGCGCGCGGGTCGGCGGCACAACGCTCAAGAGCGTCGAAATCCATCTCATAGGTGTCGGCGGTGCGGCGCAGAGGATTGCTCACAATCTCGCAGCCGTTGTTGCGTATCGACGAGAAGAAGCAGTTGTAGACTGGAGTCTGCACAATCACCTTGTCGCCCGGCACGGTCAGAGCCTTTATCACCGCCGATACCGCCGGCACCACTCCAGATGTGTAGATTATCCATTCGCGGTCGATGTCCCATCCATGCCTCCGGCTGAACCACGATGTTACGGCATCGTAGTAGGCGTCGGGCACACGGGTGTAGCCAAAGATTCCGTGCACCACGCGTTTCTGCAGCGCGTCGATGATGGCAGGCGCCGTGCGGAAGTCCATGTCAGCCACCCACATAGGCAGCACGCCCTCGGGAGCGCTGTCCCACTTGTAAGAGTTTGTGGCGCGCCGGTCGATAGTCTTGTCGAAGTCGTATTTCATACAGGCAATTATTTTTTGTTCCGTTCAATCAGCAGGCAGTCGGCCGGCATCTTGATGTTGCCGTCGATCACCACATCGCCGAGGCAGTCAGCCTCGATGCGTCCGCTGCGCGGATTTTTCACGCCTCCTATGCTTCCTTTTATTGTTGCGTTCACGGAACTGTACTCGAAAGCGCGGTCGCAAGCCGGATCAAACGTGCAATTCTCAAGCACCAGATTCTCGGCATAGCAGAGCGGCTGTTCGCCAGAGATGTGGCAGTTGACAAGGCGCAGGTTGCGCGAATGCCATCCCAGATACTCGCCATTGAGTTCCGAATCGTAGATGGTCACATTCTCCACCTCCCAGAACGCATCTTTGGTTGTGATTCTCGCGTTGCGCACCACTACGTTGCTCACATATTGGAACACGTATTTGGAGTCAGACACCAAGCCGTCGATTTCGATGTCGCTGCTGAACATGAAAGGATACGTTCCTCCTTGCAGCCGCAAGTTCTTAGCACGTATGCCCTTGCATCGCCAGAACGTCTCGTCGGCATCGGTCATCACCACGTTCTCAATGTCGATGTCGTGCATCTCGCGAAACATTTTCGGCGCGTCGATGTGCGTGTCGGTCATCCGCAGATGGTCGCTATACCACAGTGCAGAGCGTCCGCCCACATCGAAATGGCAACGGTCAATCACGAACCCGTGCACATGCCAGAACGGATAGTTGCCCTCAAAACGGCAATTTGTCGCCTTGATGTTGCTGCACTCCTTTATCGCCGACTCACCTTCGCGTATCACCACATTGTCGAGGTGTAGGTTGTGCGACTCAAACAGCGGTCGCTCGCCGCCGAATTCCTTATCTTTTATCAGTTCCATAACTGTGTTTTTTAATGTTCTATGCTGTCTGCAAATTTACGTGTTTTTCCGCAAAGCCCACCTATCCGAATTACCGAACTTTCAACCTTTTTTACCCCTTTATACGGCCTTCATCCAGCGTCGGCGCCACAAATGCACCAGGAAGATGGCGCCACGGAACGTCAGCTCAACACACATGGCAATCCACACACCGCGCAGTCCCATTGTTGGAGCAAGCCATGCAGCCATCGTAAGGCGCACAGCCCAGATGCTCATGAAGTTCATCAGACAAGGCTTCAGCGTGTCGGCGGCACCGACACAAACGCCATACGCCACAATCGACGCGGCAAACATCGGCTCGGCAAACGCCTCGATGCGCAACGCCATTACACCAAGCCGGCGTATCTCGTCAACAGGCGTCATCAGCCCGATAATCTCGGGAGCAGCGACATACATAAGCACACCCATCACCGCCATCACCGCCATGCCCATTCCGACAGTGATTTTAGCGAAGCTCCACGTCAGGTCGCGACGGCGCGCACCGACACTCTGTCCCACAAGCGTGGTGGCAGCCTCAGCAATGCCATAGCCTGGCATATAGCAAAGGCTCTCGGCTGTGATGGCAAACGAGTTGGCAGCGATGGAGCATACACCCAGCGGCGCGACAATGGTGGTTATCGCAATCTGCGCGCTGCATATCACCCCATGCTCCAAACCCATCGGGAAACCGATTTTAACCGCCTTTCTGAGCGTGTCGGCTATCGACTGTCTCCATCCGCGCAGCCCTGCAAGCCGCAGATGTGACGTGCCGTGACGCAGATACCACAACAGCCAAGCCACGACCACCGTTTCGGCAAGCACCGTGCCAAGAGCCGCACCCTCAACACCAAGTCCCGCACCTGGGAGAAACACATCGAATCCAGCCACAGCGACTGTGCGCGAAGGGAAAATCAGCAGAAAGTTGAACACCACATCAAGGGCGCACATAGCCACTCCCGCCATGCTCGGCACGTGCATATTGCCGCTGCACCGCAGCATGCCGCCGGCAAGAAACTGCATCTGAAGCGCCGGAAGAAACAAGGATATTATCAGAAAATAAATCGACGCATCGCGATGTATCGACTCGGTGCCGCCAAGCCAAACAGGCAAACTACTGCTGATGCCGGCACCGATGGATGCAAGCAGAAGGCTGAACGCCAACACCGCCACCACCGACTGCCGCAACACGCGCTGCGCGCCTTCCCAGTCGCCGGCACCGATGCGGTGGGCAACCTGCACCGAAAAACCCGAAGCCGCGGCGCTCAGCAGTCCGCCGAAGAGCCATGTGGTTGTCGACACCAAGCCTATCGCCGCCGAGGCCTCAGCGCCGAGGCTTCCAACCATCGATGCGTCGATATACTGCATCACAATCGACGACAACTGCGCCACAACCGCCGGCACACTCAGCATCACCGCCAAGCGCACCTTCTGTCCAGCCGACATAGTCCGACCTTCGCGGATCATCGCCAGCAACCTGTCTGCCTCAGTCTTTATTCTCATAATTCAAAGTGCAAAATTAATCAAAATTTCCGGACCGGTTTTCTGGCATCAATCAGCCCCAGCTTTTCAAGCCTCATAATTATCGCCGTTTGGCTGCGCCCCATCTTCTGAGAGATTTCACGGAAGCCCATTCCGCCACAATAAAGTTTATATAATTTTCTGTCGTCAGCCCTTGTCCAGCGATTGCCGGCATTTGGATGCGGTTCAATTGGCTTGTCCGCAAGGCGTTCAGGCGATATGCACTCCAAAACAAAAACCGACGGCTTGCTTTTGTCATACATCACAATTGTCCGTACCTTCGCCCGTGTCATCGCCACATAAAACAAGCGTCGCTCCTCGCCAAACAAATAACCGTCACTGTCGCTCATCACGAAGCCAAGCACGGGGTCGTCGGCAATAGTCGACGGAAAACCGAAACTACCGTTGTTGCAGTTCAACAACACCACATAGTCAGCCTCCAAGCCTTTCGAACGATGCATGGTAAGAAACTCCACCTCACGTCCGCAAATCGTATAAAAAAGAGAATTGCCACTACGTCTCTGCCGGAAGTTTTTAGCCAGCAAATAATCGTCATAAGTGTATCGTCCAAGCAAAAACACGGACTTTCCCAAAGGAATCTCCGCCACAATTCGCTCAAGAGCGCCCACGGCATCTCCCCTACTGTATTCACGAAACACAATCTCTGTTTTTGCGTCCGATGAAAACGGATGAATGTTTTTCCTTATCTGAGCAGGGTTACGCTGAATGAACGCCGCCGATTTTTCCACGAGCGGATTTCCGAAACGATATGTAGTCTCAATCTTGTTTAAATCCGTTTTTCCGAAATATTGGTCGAAATGACAAAAGAGATTCATGTCGCTGCCCGAGAAGCGATAGATAGACTGCCAATCGTCACCGACACAATACAGTTGCGCCTGCGGATTGCCACGGCGCAACGCCAACAGGAAGTTATAGCGGTCCATCGAGATATCCTGAAACTCATCGACGATGATACAGTCATAATTTCCTCCGCCATTAGCATTGCACAATGCCGTTGCACCAACAATCAAGTCTGTGAAATCCACCTTTCCCTCGCTTCTCAATATTTCATTGTAGCGCACAACAACCGGTTCCAACACCTTTCCAACAATAAAACGGCTGCGCTTGTCGCCTCTTTGCGCGACATCAGCGGCAACGTCAGCCATCGACCGGCAGCTTGTCTTCAGTAGGGTGGCAAACGTGGCGGTCAAGCGGATAAACACCTTCTCGCGCATACTGTTTTCCGGCAGGATTCTGTCGAAAAGCTCATCGCTCCGCACCTCCCGAATCGGGACACCCGCGGCGACAAGTTCACATTTCAACCTTTGGAGCGCTTTCTCATAGGCAAAGTCAGCGCTCGACAGTTCAATCAGACGTGTGCCAAATTTTTTATGCACCTCGCGTTTCCACGTAATCCCGTCATTATAGCGTTCGTTGGCCTCTTCATAAGTCAATCCACGGTCTTTGGCAAACCACGTAGGCACCATACCATGCTCATCGACGCCAAAATGTTCCAGATAGAGTCTGCACGGCTTTCCGCCGTCCATATAGTGAATCGAGAAGTCGGGACGATACTGCACGTGACGCTCATCAGCCACCTGATGCTCATACGGCTCCTCATATCGGAAATCCACACCAAGCGACGTCAGCAAAAAGCAGATTTTCTTCTCCTCGCCACTGCGCACATGCACTTCGTTTCCGTCCATGTCGGGAAACAGCGCACAATACCGTCTGTCGGTGCTCTCGCCCAACTGCAACCTACGGACATTCTTTGATTTCTCGTCCTCGTCAAGCTCCATCAAGTCGGAATAGTCAGCGAAATATTCCACCAGACATTTCCTATAGTCGGCATTATGGGCAAGTTCCCTATAGATTCGCACAAAAACAGCATCGGTATTGTCACAAATAGACGGCTTGCATTTAGACTGAGCAGAAATAATATCAAGCGCCAACTTATGGAATGTGTATCCGCGCAGGCCCGGATGCGGCATCCTCTCCGTCAGCTCGGCAGCAGCCTTATGAGTATAACTGATAAGCAGTATCCTCTCCGGACTGATGTGTTTTTTCTGAATAAGATACTCCACCTTGCCAACTATCGACGACGTCTTGCCACTACCGGCGCTGCTCACCACCAGGCAATTCTGTTCCTCCGACACAATCGAACGCCTCTGCTGGTCGTCGAGAGGATATGCAAGAACGGTGTCGAAAAAAGCCTTATGCTCCCGCAATTTGTCGTCTTTAAAGCGATTGTTGTGAGCATCCACAATGCCGTCGAGATTCTCAAAATCATACTTGAATTTTGCTATAGAAGGATTGTGTGACATCAGAATCCGGCTTCTTCTTTCAACATCACACACCCTATTATAAACATCAAGCATCGACGACTTCAACTCTTCACACAAGATGGCGTCAACATATCGTCCAGAGTACTCACTGTCTACATATTTCTCCAAATCCGAAACATGCAACCGCTCTGCCACAATTTCTGCTACGGCTTTCTGACGGCGGGAATGCACCTGTCGGAAAATCATCAATGCGGCAAACACCGCCAACATCACAGACAAAGCAATCAACATAGACAAGAAGTTTTGATATATTCAAAGTGCAAAATTAATCTTTCATATCCATTCTTTCAACTTTATGCACTATCTTTGTATAAGCATAGAAGACAGAAAAAGATTTATCAATATGGCTGGAATAGGAAAGACCAACGTGGCGCGTCTGCTTGACCGCGCCAAAATAAAATACGAGCTTGTGCCTTACGAAGTCGACGAAACCGACCTTGGCGCACAGCATATCGCCGACCAACTAGGCGAAGACATTCTGCAAGTGTTCAAGACACTTGTGCTGACAGGCGACAAGGTCAAACATTTTGTTTGCGTGGTGCCGGGATGCTGCGAGGTAGACCTCAAGAAAGCAGCGAAGGTGTCGGGCAACAAGAAGGCGGAGATGCTCCACATGAAGGATCTGCTGCCAACCACCGGCTATATCCGCGGAGGATGCTCGCCAATCGGTATGAAAAAACCATTTCCCACGTTTTTCCACCGTTCGTGTCTTGATTTCAACTTCATCTATGTGAGCGCCGGTGTGCGCGGACTGCAACTGAAAATCGACCCCAAGGATTTGATTGAATATGTCGGGGCTTCGACAGCCGACATTATTGTCACACCTAAAGACGAGGAACTCAACGATGAACACATTTGGTAAGATTTTCCGGCTGACGTCGTTCGGCGAGTCGCACGGGACTGCCGTGGGCGGCGTTGTCGACGGTATGCCCGCAGGCATTGCAATCAACCTCGACCGTGTGCAGCACGAACTCGACCGCCGCCGTCCGGGGCAGTCGGCAATCGTCACGCCACGGAAAGAGTCAGACCGCGTAGAAGTGCTGTCGGGACTGTTTGAGGGCGTGACAACGGGCACCCCCATAGGGTTCGAGGTGAGAAACGCCGACCACCACTCAGCCGACTACGGCAACATCCGACAGACGTTCCGTCCGTCGCACGCCGACTACACATACACCGAAAAATACGGGCTGCGCGACCATCGCGGCGGCGGACGCTCGAGCGCGCGCGAGACTATTGCCCGTGTCGTTGCCGGAGCATTCGCACGCCAGGCATTGGATCAACTCGGCATCTCCATCTACGCCTACACTTCGCAGGTGGGCGACATCAGCCTCGACCCCGACTACCGCAAATACGACCCAGCGCTGGTGGAAACCAACGCCGTGCGCTGCCCCGACCCCGAAACGGCGGCAAGGATGTACGACCTCATCGACAAGGTGAGACGCGAAGGCGACACCATAGGCGGCACGGTGACCTGTGTGGTCAAAGGAGTGCCGACAGGACTCGGCGAACCCGTATTTGACAAGCTGCATGCCCGACTGGCATACGCCATGATGGGCATAAACGCCGCCAAAGGCTTTGAGTATGGAATGGGATTCGACGGCGTTGGCAACCGAGGAAGCATGATGAACGACGCGTTCACTTCCGACAATGGAAAAATCCACACATCGACCAATCATTCAGGCGGCATACAAGGCGGAATTTCAAACGGCGAGGACATATATTTCCGCGTGGCGTTCAAGCCCGTGGCAACACTGCTGCGCGACGTCGACACAGTCGACGCCTCGGGCAACCACACCGTGCTGAAAGCCAAAGGACGCCACGACCCGTGCGTGCTGCCGCGCGCTGTGCCTATCGTGGAGGCCATGGCTGCAATGACTGTGCTCGACATGTATCTGCTCAACAAAACCACCCGTCTGTAATGCACAAGCCATACCGCGACTTCGCCGACTTCCTCCACGAGCGTTTCCCCGACTTCAAGGTGCAGAAGATTGCCATCAACGCCGGCTTCACCTGTCCAAACCGCGACGGCTCAAAAGGCACCGGCGGATGCACATACTGCAACAACCAGACGTTCAACCCCGAATACTGCCGCCCGTCGCTGTCGGTGGGCGAACAGATTGAGAAAGGGCGCACATTCTTCGGAAAGAAATATCCCGACATGAAGTATCTGGCTTATTTTCAAGCCTATACCAACACCTACGGCGAACTTAGCCATCTTGTAGACCTCTACGAGGAGGCAGTGGCTTGCCCCGACGTGGTGGGACTGATCATAGGCTCCCGACCAGACTGCATGCCCGACACCTTGCTGCAATATCTCGCATCGCTTTCGCAACGCACATTCGTGATGGTGGAATACGGAGCCGAGACCGCCAGCAACCACACTCTCGACGTCATCAACCGCGGACACTCATGGGAGGACACCGTCGACGCCGTAAACCGCACACACGCAGCCGGAATAGCCTGCGGACTGCACCTCATCCTCGGACTGCCGGGAGAGTCGGAGGCCGATATGCTCCACACCGTAGACCAAGTGTCGGCTCTGCCAATCGACACCGTCAAGCTCCACCAGCTGCAGATTATCCGCGGCACGCGCCTTGCCCGTCAAGTGGCGTCAGGCGAAGTCAGCGTGGCACGGTGGTCGGCAGACGAGTATATATCACTGTGTGTCAAGATAGTGAAGCGCATGCGCAGCGACATCGCCATTGAGCGATTCGTGTCGCAGTCGCCCGAAAATCTGCTCATCTCGCCGCGCTGGGGGCTGAAAAACTACCAGTTCACCAACCTGCTCCACAACGCTCTGAGAAGCAACGACAAAAAATGCTGACAATTTTATCGGTTATTTGGAATTATTCTGAATAATAATTTTTACCTTTGCACCCGTAAAAACAGAAGATAAAGACATTATGAGGCTATCAGACATAAAGACTGGCGAAAGTTGCGTGATTGTCAAAATTTTGGGTCACGGATCGTTTCGCAAGCGTATGATGGAGATGGGATTTGTCAGAGGCAAGAAAATCCTTGTTGAGCAGAACGCTCCGCTGCGCGACCCTATAAAATACCGAATTCTCGACTACGAAATATCGTTGCGACGCGCCGAGGCAAACCTGATTGAAGTGGTGCGCGAGCAACAAGCCGCCGACGTGCCCAATGAAGACATCGCAATCATCAAGGAAGACGACTGCGGATTTATAAACAAATTCGACACCGAACGCCACACCATCAACGTGGCACTTATCGGAAACCCTAACTGCGGAAAGACTTCGCTGTTCAACATCGCCTCAGGAGCAAAGGAGCACGTAGGAAACTACAGCGGTGTCACCGTCGACGCAAAAAGCGGGCGAATGGAGTACAACGGCTACTCGTTCAACATCGTCGACCTGCCCGGCACCTACTCTCTGTCGGCATATTCCCCCGAAGAACTCTACGTGCGGCGCTACCTCCACGACGAGGTGCCCGACGTGATTATCAATGTGGTCGACTCATCCAACCTTGAGCGCAACCTGTATCTGACCACCGAGCTCATCGACATGGACCGCAGCATGGTGATTGCCCTCAACATGTACGACGAGCTGGAACGAAGCAAGGTGACGTTCGACTACGAATCGCTGGAGAGGATGATCGGAGTGCCGATGGTGCCCACAGTGTCAAAAAGCGGGAAAGGCGTAAACGAACTGTTTGACACGATTATAAGCGTCTACGAAGGACGCAACGACGTGGTACGCCACGTGCATATCGGATTCAAGAAAGACATCGAGGACGCAATAAAGCAAATCCAGTCGCAGCTCAAGAGCGAGGCAGACCTCGATATGCGGTTCTCCGCTCGCTACCTGTCGATAAAACTGCTTGAGGGCGACAAGGAAGTGGTGACTATGCTGTCGTCACTGCCCCACTACGCTGAAATCAAAGCGCTGCGCGACTCACTGGTGGCAGAAATCGAGAAATCGCACGAAGAGGATATGGCAACAGTGATAGCCAACTCAAAATACGGATTCGTGTCGGGCGCGCTCCGCGAAACGCTCCACACCGAGGACAAGGAAGAGGCCAAAACCACGGCAATGATTGACGCCGTTGTGACAAGCAGGCTGTTCGGATTTCCGATTTTCATATTCATAATGTGGCTGATGTTCTGGGCCACTTTCACCATCGGACAATACCCTATGGACTGGATAGACGCCGGCGTGGGGTTGATTGGCGACCTCATCAGCACATACATGCCCGACGGTCCGGTAAAGGATATGCTCATCGACGGCGTAATCGGCGGTGTGGGCGGTGTGATAGTGTTCCTGCCCAACATCCTCATCCTCTACGCCTTCATCTCGTTTATGGAAGACTCCGGATATATGGCGCGAGCCGCCTTCATAATGGACAAAATAATGCATAAGATAGGACTCCACGGAAAATCGTTCATCCCGCTGGTGATGGGATTCGGATGCAACGTGCCGGCAATCATTGCCACACGCACCATCGAGAGCCGCTCGAGCCGTCTGATTACGATACTCATCGACCCGTTCATGTCGTGCGGCGCGCGTCTGCCCATCTATCTGCTGCTCATCGGCGTGTTCTTCCCCAACCACGCCAGCCTGGCACTGCTCAGCCTGTATGCGCTCGGCATAATCGTGGCGGTGGTCACCGCAAGACTGCTGCGCAAATTCCACTACAAGAAGGATGAGACACCGTTTGTGATGGAGCTGCCGCCCTACCGCATCCCGACCATGAAGGCCACGATGCGCCACATGTGGGCCAAAGGACAGCAGTATCTGAAAAAGATGGGAGGCATCATCCTCGTGGCGAGTCTCATCATCTGGATGCTCAGCTATTTCCCACGCCCAACGGAGGAACAGGAAGCGACTGCGCGCACGGAAATGATTCAGGATGGCAACACCAACGTGACTCCGGAAAACGTAACAAAAGTGGCGACCACCGAGAATTCGTGTCTCGCACGCCTCGGCAAACTGGTGCAGCCAGTGTTTGAACCGCTTGGCTTCAATTGGAAAATGACCGTGTCGCTGATTTCGGGAACGGTTGCAAAAGAAACCGTTGTCTCTACACTCGGCGTGCTCTACAGCGGCGACTCCGACAACGAAGCGGCTCTCGCAGAACGCATACAGAAGCCGAACCCGAAAACCGGAGTGCCCGACTTCACTCCTCTTGTCGCGGCTTGCTTCATGATTTTTGTGCTCATCTACGTGCCGTGCATCGCCACAATCACAGCCATTGTGCGCGAAACGGGAAGCTGGCGATACGGAGCATTCACCCTTGTCTACAACACATTTGTGGCATGGCTGATTGCCTTCGCCGTCTACCAGATAGGAACATTATTCATGTAGCATGGCACAGCAACGCAACAACGCCATCTCCATAGCCAAAGGCTTTGCCATCATCTTCGTGGTGATGGCCCACGCCGACATGCCAGGCATGCTCAACCGCGCTATCTACCTGTTTCACATGCCTCTGTTTTTCATCACCGCGGGCTATTTTTTCAAGCACGAGACGGTGGAAAACCCATGGCCGTTTATCGTGAAGCGCTTCAAGGGTCTTTACGTGCCTTTCGTGAAATGGAGCATCTTCTTTATGCTCATCCACAACCTGCTGTTCAAGATAGGCATTCTCAACGAGGTCTACGGCAACTGGACAGGCGGCACCACACATCCCTACTCCATCCACCAATTCTGGCAGCGGCTCACCAACATAGTGTTCTCCATGGGAGGCTACGATGAGTTTCTCGCCGGAGCGTTCTGGTTTTTCCGCGGACTGCTCGTGGCAAGCATCGCCTTCGTGGTGCTCTACTATATGCTCAACAACGTGAAGCGGCTGCGCGGACGCACAGTGGCGATTCCATTGGTGATTTTCTTCATCGCTCTTGGCTTTGCATTGTTCAAAGCGGGCGAAGGAGTAAAGATTGTCACACTCGTGCAGGGTGGCTACCGCGACACGATGGGCGTGTTGTTTTTCAGCATCGGCGTGCTGTACCGCAAATATGAGCAACGCATCGGACACAGCCTGTGGCTCGCCGCCGCCGGAGCGGCTGTCGTGCTTGCCGGATCATGGCTGGAATGCCGTGGCATGAGCCTGTCGGTGCGCATCCGCGACGTGCTGTCGCTGCCAGTGACGGGAGTCGCCGGATGGCTGATGACCTACAACATTTCTTACCACCTGTCGCACCTCAAGGGACGCATAATCCAGTTTTTGGAGTACTGCGGCGAGCACACTCTCTACATCTTCATCTGGCACGTGTCGGCATACAAGGTGGTCAGCCTGCTGAAAATATGGTGGTACGGACTCGACCCACGGCAGATCGGGTGCCACATGGTGATTCACGACTATGCGCAGACCGACTGCTTCTGGATTCTGTACACCATTGCCGGCGTAGGCATTCCGCTGTCGGGATACTGGCTTTACAGCCGCATCCGGCAGCAACGCCGTTTTTTTTAATTTTTTTGTGAAAAAGTTGGGAATTTATTTGGTTTTTTGATTCCCCCTCTCCTATATTTGCAAAAAAATATCAGAGAAACGACAATGAATGCTACAATTCATAACTTCAACAATGCCGAGAAGCGCACAATTTCGGCTGAAGGACACATTGTGCCTGTCCTTTCTCTTATTACGACATTCCATTCCCAAACAATAATTATAAAAATCACAAGCACCTCGCAACGCGACGCATTGTCGGCGTTCCGCTAAGCGCAGGTGCCTGTGCCAATATTGGGGCACAGCCCCGAAACATCCGACAAACTTGACCAAACAAAACTAAATTATAGACATAACCAAACAAAAACCAACCAAAACAATGAAAAGGTATCTACTTTCCACTTTCACGATTGCAGCCGCGGCGCTGCTCGTGACATCGTGTAACGATGAGATGGACAACGGCCTGAAGACAGGCGACGAGGGAACCGTGACATTCACAGCGCAACTGCCTTCGGAAATGGGAACTCGTGCGTTTGCCGACGGACTGACGGCGAAACACCTGCAATATGCAGTGTATGAGGCTGGGCAATCAACACCTCTGAAGGTGTTCGGCGACGAGACAACTGTTGTGGGAGAAGCCGAAATGGTCAACCTCAAGAAATCGGTAACCCTGAAACTGACTTCCGGCAAATCCTACGACGTGATTTTCTGGGCTGACGCCACAACCGATTCTCCATACACTTTCAATCCGGCATCACAGGAAGTAAGTGTGGACTACAGCAAGGTGAACAACAACAGCGACAATTGCGACGCTTTCTTCAAGAAAGAAACAATCACCGTTAGCGGAAACCAAAGTGTTGACGTCAAACTTACACGTCCGTTCGCGCAGGTGAACATAGGAACCGACGACTTTGACGCCGCCAAGGCCTCCGGACTGGAAGTGACACAGACCGAAGTTGTGGCAAAAGCATTCGCCACGCTGAACCTTGCCACCGGCAAAGTTTCCGACGAGGCTGACCGCACATTCACTATGAAAGCCATTCCGACAGCATCCGACGGAGAGTTTCCAGTTGCCGGCGGCTACAAATACCTGTCGATGGACTACCTGCTCGTAGGTGCTGACAAGGCGACTGTCGACGTGGTCTTCAACTATGGAGGCCCGCAGAACCGCACGTTCACAAACGTGCCAGTGCAGCGCAACTACCGCACAAACATCTACGGCTCGCTGCTCACAAACACCACTGATTTCAATGTGGTCATCGAACCGGCATTTGCAACTACCAACTACAATCTCGGCGCTCTATACACAGCTTCGCAGATCGGTGGAGCGGTGACGCTGAGCGACAACGTCGACTTTGACCGCACAATCGCTGTGCAGCCAGGCAAAACAATGTCAGTGAACCTCAATGGGAAAACGGTGAAAAACACCACCGACTTGTGGGAAAACCCAAGCGTGCCAAACAGCTGGTCTCTGTTCTCTGTAAGAGGCACCGACAGCAAACTGACTCTTTCAGGCGACGGTGATGTCATCGCCAAAGCCAACGACTGCTACGCTGTCGATGTTCAGGGCGGAGGACATCTTGTTATCGATGGCGGACACTACAACGGCAACATCCACGCAGTCTATGTAACTGAAGGTGTTGCGGAAATAAAAGGCGGAACATTCGAGGTGCAGCAGAAATATCCTGACGCAGAGAAAGCCGATGAGTTCGTGCTCAACTGCCTTGACGAGAACTACAAAAACGGAACAGCGAAAATCATCGTTACCGGCGGCACATTCATTGGATTCAACCCTGGTGACTGCAAGGCTGAGGGCAACGGCACCAACTTCGTAGCCCCTGGCTATGCATCAATCGCAAACGGCACAACTGCCGACGGCCGCACCATCTGGAAAGTTGTGTCGGCTGTGGAGGCTACAACAGAAACTGAACTTGAAGGTTCTTTCAAAAGTGGCTCTGTAACTGCCATTAGTTCAAACATAAGCACAGCTACTATTACAACTTGCCATTCAAAGTCGAATTTAGTATTCAAAAACGGTAGCGTTTTAAAGTTAGAGCCAACAGAAACAGGCAGCCTATACACTTTGAGTGTCCGCAAAAATAGCAATTTGACGATTTCAGGCAATGGCTCTATCATTGCCCCTGTCCTTATTAATCCCAACCCAACAAAATCTCAGGCTGCAGCTATAGAAGTCGGGGTTCAAGCATATTCTGGAATCGTAAACATATACGACAATGTCACACTCGAGGGCAACTCAGGAGCAGCTGGCAGCTATGCTTTAAGACTTGTTAATGGCACGGCGAATATTTACGGCGGTCATTTCAAAACAGCAGGAGGATTAAACGGGGACTCTGAATGTATCTATTTACAAAGCATAAAACCTTGGAGGGGGACCTATAGACAATGCAACCTCAACATCTACGGTGGCGTTTTCGAGACAACAGGAGATGCTAAATATCTAATCAACTGCAAGGACGAGCCATACAAAGATGGCAAATGCGCCATCAAAATCATGGGCGGCATATTCGTAGGCTTCAATCCTGCCGACAACACTGCCGAAGGCGCACACACCAACTTCGTTGCCCCTGGCTACAAATCGGTAGAGACCACCTACAATGGCAAGCAAGCTTGGAAGGTTGTTAAAGAATAACTAACAGCAAGCATCTAAAGCTTCACAATATGGTCGGCGTCGTGTCTGCACAGGCACGGCGCCGATTTCGTTTCATGTCACCGTCGTGCCTCGCGGCGCTCGTCGGCGCGACTCTTGCTCGTTGTGACGAGAAACACGCCCACAAAAATCATCGCCACGGCAAGCCCCTTCATCACGTTGAACGAGTCGAGCCCGAGACAAACCGTCACGACACACGCCACTACGGGCTGCACGTAGTTGTACATTCCAGCCACCGTGGGACGCAGATTCTTCTGCCCGACAATGATAAACATATAGCTCACAAACGTGGCAAACACCACGATAAACGCCACGGCAAGCACATCGTCCCATCCAAGCGCAAGCCAGTCGGTTGCCACAAGACTCGAATATGAGAACGGAAGCGTGCAGAGAAAAGCATAGGTAAACATCCACTTCATCACCGTCACAAGCGAATAGCGGCATATAAAATTTTTGAACAGGACAAGATAGGTGGCATAACTCAGTTGGGCGAAAAGCACAAGCAGGTCGCCAAGTATGGGATGCGCGCCGGCTGCCGTGGCAGTGGCTCCACTACCCAGAATGAGCATCAACGCGCCCCCAGCCCCAAAAGCTATGCCTGCCACCTTTTTCCCCGTGACCGGCTCACGAAGGAATACGGCGGCAAGAAGCATTGCCCACAAAGGCATACTCGTGGTGATTATCGACGCGTCGGCAGGCGACGACAGTTTGACCCCAAAGATGAAACTGCCCTGATTGAACACTATGGCAAGAAGCGACGCGGCAAACAGACGCAGCATGTCGCGCGGCGGCACGTGCTCCGGTTTTTGAAACAGCGACACTGCCCAGAACAGCACCATCGCGCCGAAAATGCGCAAATCGGTGAGCACAAACGGCGTGACCACACCGCCAGCCATAACAACCTTGGCAAGGGGCGACATCAAGCCCCAACTCGTATTCGCCAGCAGCATCGCGCCGTGGCCTTTCCAACTGAATTTTTCCATAATCGGGCACAAAATTAGACATAAATATATTATTTATACCTACCTTTGCACCAAAATTCAAAAGATGACAGACAAGAGTTATTCTCTCACCATAACAAAAGAACAACTGGCAGAATTGCCCCGAGTGGAGTTTCCCGGTGTAATCAAGGTGGTAAACACCGCCGCCGAGGCACGCAAAGCGGTGTCGATACTGAAAAAATATCCTATCCTCGGCTTCGACACCGAATCAAAGCCCACATTCAGAAAAGGAGTGCCTATCCACGTCTCGCTGATTCAGATTTCAGCCGACGATGTGTGCTTCCTGTTCCGCGTGCGCAAAATTGACGACCTCGAGCCTCTGCACGAAATCATGGACAACCCCGACATTCCAAAAATCGGACTGTCGCTCCACGACGACTTCTCGATGCTCGCCCACAACTACGACTTCCACCCCCAGGGATTCATCGACCTGCAGAAACTTGTGCCCGACTACAATTTCGGCTGCTCAAGCCTGCAGAAAATCTACGCAATCCTGTTTGACATGAAAATCTCAAAGTCGCAACAGCTGTCGAACTGGGACGCCGAGACGCTCACCGAGGCCCAGACATCCTACGCCGCCATCGACGCATGGGCGTGCATACGCATCTACCGACGGCTGCTCAGCGATGCGTTTGTGCCGGAAGAGTCAAAATATAAAGTCATAAAATCAACCGACAATGAAAACTAAAAAATCCACATGGCTGCCGCTGCTGCTGCTTGTTTATCTGATGGTGATGGCCTACGTAGGCCGCGGACAGGTGGCTGCAGGCAAGTATCTGCAATATTTCGGAGTGATGGGCGTGTCGCTGCTCGTAATCGTGCTGCTGCATTTCACGCTCAAACACAAAGAGCGCCTCAAAAAGCTGCGCGAGAACGATGAAGAATTGCCGCAACGGAGCCGAAAAGAAGGCAACGAAGAAAAATGACCCGTTTATTTTTGGTCATTACCTTTTATATCATTAAATTTGTTCACTTTAGAAAAATCTTATAAAACCTAAAAATATTATGGACAACGAACTCCTAAAACAAGTTACGGAAAAAGCCGAGAAATGGCTTTCTCCTGAATACGACGAAGAAACACGCGCTGCCGTAAAGGCTATGCTCGACAGCGAAGACAAGACAGAACTCATCGAGTCGTTCTATAAAGACCTCGAATTCGGCACTGGTGGCTTGCGCGGAATCATGGGCGCCGGCTCAAACCGTATGAACATATACACCGTTGGCGCCGCCACCCAAGGCTTGTCAAACTATCTGAAAGTGGCGTTCAAGGACCTTCCGGAAATCAAGGTTGTGGTGGGTCACGACGTGCGCAACAACAGCCGCAAATTCGCCGAAATCGTTGCCGACATCTTCTCAGCCAACGGCATCAAGGTGTATCTCTTCGACTCTTGCCGCCCTACTCCGGAAATGTCGTTTGCAATCCGCCATTTCGGATGCCAGAGCGGTGTGATCATCACTGCATCTCACAACCCGAAAGAATACAACGGCTACAAAGCCTATTGGGACGACGGCGCGCAGATGATCGCCCCTCACGACGTGAACACAATCAAATATGTCAACGAGGTGACCGACGTTGCCGACATCAAATTCAAAGGCGACCCGTCGAAGATTGAAATCATCGGAGAGGAAGTTGACAAGATTTTCCTTGAAAAAGTTAAAAGCCTGTCGCTCAGTCCAGAGGCAATCAAGAGACATCACGACATGAAGATTGTCTACACGCCAATCCACGGAACCGGCTTGAAACTGATTCCCCGCTCTCTTGCAAACTACGGCTTTACAAACATCATCGGCGTGCCTGAGCAGGAAGTGCTCAGCGGCGACTTCCCTACCGTCGCTTCGCCAAACCCAGAAGAGCCGTCGGCTATGGCAATGGCCATCGAGAAAGCAAAGGAAACCGGCGCAGAGGTAGTGATGGCTTCCGACCCCGACGCTGACCGCATCGGACTCGTGATCCGCGACAACAACGGCGAGTATGTGCTCATCAACGGAAACCAGATTGTGATGATTTTCCTCAACTATCTGATGACCCGCAACACGGAGCTCGGCACACTCACCGGCAATGAATACATCGTGAAGACAATCGTGACAACCGAGACAATCCGCACAATCGCCGAAGCTCAGCACATAAAGATGTATGACTGCTTCACCGGCTTCAAATGGATTGCCAACGTGATGCGCGAAAACGAAGGCAAAGCCCGCTATCTGGGTGGCGGCGAGGAAAGCTACGGCTTCCTGGCCGAGGATTTTGTCCGCGACAAAGACTCAGTGTCGGCAATCTCGCTCATGGCTGAAATCGCAGCTTGGGCAAAAGACAAGGGCTTGAACATGACCGACATGCTGATCGACATCTATATGAAGTACGGCTTCTCGCGCGAGAAAGGCATCTCTTTGGTGCGCAAAGGCAAATCGGGCGCAGAGGAAATCATCGCCTTGATGAAACAATTCCGCGAGAACCCACCGAAGGAAATCGCCGGATCGCCAGTGGTGACCGTAAAAGACTTCCAATCGCTCGTAGAGACAAACGTGGCGACAGGCGAGACAAAGAAACTCGACATGCCGGCTACGTCAAACGTGCTCCAATACTACACAGCCGACCGCACGAAAGTGTCTGTCCGCCCGTCGGGAACAGAGCCTAAGATCAAATTCTACATCGAGGTTCACGACACTCTCGCTTCCGCCGATGAATATAAAGCAACAGAGGCACGCGCAGACGAGAAAATCAACCGCATCGCGAAAGAATTCGGCATCACTAAGTAAAAACAGTCTGATATTTATCATAAATAATGGGTTGCGCATGTGTGCAACCCATTATTTTTTTGCCTGTTATATAATAATTCGCCACACTGATGCGTTACTGATATGTATGAACTTTAAACAATATTGCCTATGCAGAAAAACTCTACTCATTTGATTACAAAAGAATGCAACGGAACACAACAATCTTCCGTCAAACCAAGAAAATCAACAATCGAGTTTTTGAAGCAGTTTGCAAGAGCCTACACCTATCAGCAGCAAATGCCATACCAGTTAGGCGGATTCATTGCCAATTAAAACTGCCAATTCAGAAACCTGGCACAACGCTTCCTCCACGTGGAGGAAGCGTTTTCCATTAAAAATCACACTTTTCCGTCCAACCGCCGCATTTTCAAGTTAAAAACAGTTTACGATCGTGCATTTTAATTAAAAATTAAAAAATTAATAAATTTAAGAGTCGAATTTAAGATATGTTTCATATATTTGCAATATCAAAAAAAGTGTAAAAACGATGAAGAAAAGTACGATTTGGATATTGACCATCATAATGGCGCTGACATTTGTCGGCCTGTTGTATATGCAGTTCGTATATATGGAGGAGATGGTGAAGATGCGCGAACAGCACTTCTCGGAAGGCGTGAAGCGCAGCCTCTACTCTTTGTCGACAGCTTTGGAGAAAAACGAGACAAAAAACTATCTCGAGGAAGAGCTGCTGATGTTGGAGCCAGGGATATTTGACTCAAACTCATTCCTGAAGACAGACAACTTCATGAACACATCCCTCTCGCAAGAGTCCGACCTTCCGGCAACAAACCGGCGCACTCCCGTAGAGCAGGACAAGCTGCGCAAATTTCAGGAAAACCTGCGCAAACAATTCCTTTATCAGAAAGGTCTGCTCAACGAAGTGATACTCACCATACTCAACCAGTCGAGCAACCGCCCCATCACAGAGCGCGCCGACTCAGCTATGGTCAACAACTACCTTCGCACCGAGCTCGGCAACAACGGCATTCCACTCGCATGGGAATATGCCATAGCCGACCGCAAAGGCCACATTGTCTACAAGACTAACGGCTACGACGAAACGGTAGACAAAGAAGACGTATTCATACAGACGCTGTTTCCCAACGACACCGAGTCGCGGCGCAACTATCTATACGTCTACTTCCCCGAGCGCGACAAATACATATTCTCATCCGTACGGTTCATGATTCCGTCGTTCGGATTCACATTCGTGCTGCTTGTAGTGTTCCTGTGCACCATCGTAATCGCATTCCGCCAAAAGAAACTGTCGGAAATGAAAAACGACTTCATCAACAACATGACCCACGAATTCAAGACTCCGATATCAACCATCTCGCTCGCAGCGCAGATGCTCAACGACGACACCATGCGCAAAAGTCCGACGATGATGCAGCACATATCAACCGTAATCAACGACGAGACAAAGCGGCTGCGCTTCCAAGTAGAGAAGGTGCTCCAGATGTCGATGTTCGACCGTCAGAAAGCCACCCTCAAACTGCAGGAAGTAAACGCCAACCAATTGATACAAAACATCGTAAACACCTTCAAGCTCAAAGTTGAGAAATACGGCGGACGCATCGACGCCCGACTCGACGCCGAGATTGCCGACGTGAAAGTCGACGAGATGCACTTCACCAACGTGATTTTCAACTTGCTCGACAACGCTGTCAAATACCGACGCGACGACTGCCCGCTGCAGCTCACCGTGGCGACACGCAGCCTTCCGGGCGACAAAATCGAAATCTCGATAGCCGACAACGGCATCGGAATAAAACGCGACGACTTGAAAAAGGTGTTCGAAAAGTTCTACCGCGTGTCGACCGGCAACCGCCACGACGTGAAAGGATTCGGCCTCGGACTGGCATACGTGCACAAGATGGTGACCGAGCTGAAAGGCGAAATCCGCGTGGAGAGCGAATTCAACAAGGGATCGAAATTTATAATTACATTACCATTAATAAATGAATAATCATGGAAGAAAGATTGCGTATTTTGTTATGTGAAGATGACGAAAACCTCGGCATGCTGCTGAGAGAGTATCTTCAAGCGAAAGGCTACAACGCCGATTTGTTTCCCGACGGTGAAGCCGGCTACAAGGCTTTCTTGAAGGGTAAGTATGACTTGTGCGTGTTCGACGTGATGATGCCTAAGAAAGACGGCTTCACGCTCGCACAGGAAGTAAGAACCGTAAACAGCGAAGTGCCTATCATTTTCCTTACGGCAAAATCACTGAAGGAGGACATCCTCGAAGGCTTCAAAATCGGTGCCGACGACTATATCACAAAGCCGTTCAGCATGGAAGAGCTCGTGTTTAGAATCGAGGCTATCCTGCGCCGCGTGAAAGGCAAGAAAGGCAAGGAAATCACGATGTACAAAATCGGCAAGTTCACTTTCGACACTCAGAAACAAGTGTTGATGATCGAGGATAAAATCACAAAACTCACAACCAAGGAGTCGGAACTGCTGAGCCTGCTCTGCGCTCACGTAAACGAAATCCTCGAGCGCAACTTCGCCCTGAAGACAATCTGGATTGACGACAACTACTTCAACGCCCGCAGCATGGACGTATACATCACCAAACTGCGCAAGCACCTGAAGGACGATCCTTCAATCGAAATCATCAACATCCACGGAAAGGGCTACAAACTCATTGCTCCCGACGTGGAAGCAAAGGCGAAATAAGACAACGCCAACCTAAACCCCAACACAGGGCGGAGAGCTGTAAAAGCAGCTGACTCCGCCCTGTTTGCGTATGCGCCGACGGAGAAACTTCCCCATCGCGGCAAAGCGGCATATAAGCCGGGAAACGGCGCGGCATGCGTAACGGCAGCACACACCTGTTTGGCGCGGAATCGCGCAGGGCGCATCCAGACTATCGGAGCGCATGCCTGCCAACGTAGCCGATGCGCGAGCACAGCAGAGCGCGCCTGGACTCGACATGCCCCAGCAGCCTGCGTGCCGGAGGTACGCCACTACGGATGAGCGGCGCACATGTCTATGCCGAGCATATAAAAGATGAGAGACCCACCAAATGGTGAGCCTCTCTTAGTGGCGGGAGCAGGATTCGAACCTACGACCTTTGGGTTATGAGCCCAACGAGCTACCTCTGCTCCATCCCGCGATGTTTCGTTTACGTGTGCAAAGGTAGTAACTTTTTCATCCACCTCCAAATTTTCAGGCATCTTTTTTCACGCGTTCCGCTCTCATTTGTCATAATCACTTGTTCCACACCATATTACGTACTGAAGTTTTTTCACCGTCGTTTTCGCCATGCACCACACACACGGCTGAAAAGCCGGACACGACAGCAATTCACCCCACACTTTTTCTGTTCCAAAACTTGCTGCTGAACAAAAAACGGATGCCCGTCAGCACCAATGCCGACGACAGCCCAATATAAAAAGGAGCGATAAACCACAGCGGCATCAACTCATAACGCCTTATCGTCACACCCAACGTTATCATAAACGCCATAATAATCCAACCACGAGCGTCGAAAAAGCCCATCAGACAATTGGAGTCGCCTTTTTGCGAAATCCTACGCTTGTGCTTATGAAACATCCTGCTGAAAACCATATAGTGGAACGCCGCGAACACCGCAACCGCCCCCAGCAACATCAGCACAAACCCGCCCGACACCTGCGCCCAGCAGTCTATCCCGATACGCAGAATGTTGACGCCGGCAACTGTCCACACAATTCCGGCCACAACCATCAACGTTTTCCTGCTAACACCAAATCTCATTATCGTGCAATTATAACATGCTACCCCGCGCCAAGCCGCAACAAACACGGCAACGCAAGAATCAGCCAATACAAATATACCAATTTTGTCCAACTCGCCGGACGTTATTTGTGAAAAATCGCAATATCGCGCAATCATCGCCCCGGGGAAGTCGCGTTTGCACAGTTTTTTAGCACAACATTCCGTAACATTCAGAAAAATACCGTATTTTTGTGACAAAATATTTTTAAGAAAATGGCAATAGAGCTAAAACAACTTACAAAACGCAGCGAGAACTATTCGCAATGGTACAACGACCTGGTCGTTAAAGCAGACCTCGCCGAGCAATCGGCAGTCAGAGGATGTATGGTTATCAAACCCTATGGCTATGCCATCTGGGAGAAAATGCAACGCACTCTCGACGATATGTTCAAAGAAACCGGACACGTCAACGCATATTTTCCTCTTCTAATCCCGAAATCATTCCTCAGCCGCGAGGCAGAACACGTGGAGGGATTCGCAAAGGAATGCGCCGTAGTGACACACTACCGTCTTAAAAACGCAGAAGACGGCAGCGGTGTGGTTGTCGACCCCGCAGCCAAACTCGAGGAAGAACTCATCATCCGACCAACCTCGGAAACCATCATTTGGAACACTTATAAAAACTGGATACACTCATATCGCGACCTCCCTATCCTTTGCAACCAATGGGCAAACGTGTTCCGCTGGGAAATGCGCACACGCATGTTCCTGCGCACCGCCGAATTCCTATGGCAGGAAGGACACACCGCACACGCCACTAAGGAAGAGGCCCTCGTGGAGGCTAAGAAGATGCTCGGCGTATATGCCGACTTCGCTGAAAAATATATGGCCGTGCCTGTGATCAAAGGCGTGAAGACAGCACATGAGCGTTTCGCAGGAGCTCTTGAGACATTTACCATCGAGGCAATGATGCAGGACGGAAAAGCACTGCAATCGGGCACGTCGCACTTCCTCGGACAGAACTTTGCAAAGGCTTTCGATGTGAAGTTCATCAACAAGGAAAACAAACTCGACTACGTTTGGGCAACGTCATGGGGCGTATCGACACGACTCATGGGCGCTCTGATCATGACCCACTCCGACGACAACGGCCTTGTATTGCCACCACATCTGGCTCCTATACAAGTGGTGATTGTACCTATTTATAGAAAGCAGGAACAACTCGCCATGGTCTCTGAAAAAGTGGCAGGCATCGTGGAAGGCTTGAAGGCAAAAGGCATCAGCGTGAAATACGACGACGCCGACAACAAACGCCCGGGATTCAAATTCGCCGACTACGAGCTGAAGGGTGTACCTGTGCGCCTCGTCATCGGACCGAAGGACTTGGAGGAAAACACGGCAGAAGTCATGCGCCGCGACACACTCGGGAAAGAGACCGTTTCGCTCGACGGAATCGTTGACTACGTTGCAAACCTTCTTGAAGATATCCAAAACAACATCTACACCAAGGCTCGCAACTTCCGCGACTCCCACATCTTCGAGGCGAACTCTTACGACGAGTTCAAAGAGCTTATCGAAAAGGGTGGCTTCGTTCTCGCACACTGGGACGGCACTACCGAAACAGAAGAGCGCGTAAAAGAAGAGACAAAAGCCACAATCCGATGCATTCCTTTGGATGGCGACACAACACCCGGCACCTGCATTTTCACAGGCAAGCCTTCTGAGCGCCGAGTAATCTTCGCAAGAAACTACTAATCGGCAGAAAAATTTCAAAGCGGAGGAGCAAATTTATAACAGTTTGTTCCTCCGCTTTTTATCCCTCAAAACGCCCGTCAACAAAAGGATTCCGGTGATTTTTTTCTAATTTTTTTACCAAAAAATTTGCGGGAATAAAAAATCTGTTCTATCTTTGCACTCGCAAAAGCGAAACAACAGCGACTGCGAAAATAGCTCAGTTGGTAGAGCACGACCTTGCCAAGGTCGGGGTCGCGGGTTCGAGTCCCGTTTTTCGCTCAGAGTTTTTTGAATTATTGACTGGCAACAGCGACTGCGAAAATAGCTCAGTTGGTAGAGCACGACCTTGCCAAGGTCGGGGTCGCGGGTTCGAGTCCCGTTTTTCGCTCACTTGTCCGGATGGCGGAATTGGTAGACGCGCTACTTTGAGGGGGTAGTGATCATTAGATCGTGTGAGTTCGAGTCTCATTCCGGACACAAAATTTTTAACGGCGCTTTCGTCTAGCGGTTAGGACGCGGGCCTCTCACGCCTGAAACACGGGTTCGATTCCCGTAGGCGCTACTTTGAAGGATGGAATCCAATGGATTTCATCCTTTTTTTATTTCCTCACATTCCACGATTCAGGGTCAGTAGCGAAACCTGATTTTTAACCTGTGCCAACGCCGAGCCACAAAAAAAAAGAAGAGAATGCCGGAATATCACATTCCACACATTCCCTTCGCCTTATAATGAAGAAACACTACTTTTCCTTGCGGGAGATATCCTCCAACGTTTGCCAGCACTGATACAATCCTCTCGGCACATGGAAACATCCCTTCCACTTGCCGCCTTTCAAAGGCAACAGAACCTCGCCACGGCGATTGAGATAGCCGAACCATTCCGGAGCCTCCTTGTCCTTGAAATGCGCCCATGTATACTCGTGCACCTTCTCAAACCATTTCCAGCACTCCTCGTTTCCGGTAAGGCTATAGCCTTTAAGCAACGATATCAATGTTTCAATATGCACCCACCACAGCTTCTGGTCCCATTCCAGCTCCTGCGGCGGACAGCCCTTGCGGTCCATAAAATAGAAGATACCTCCGTACTCCTTGTCCCATCCATAGTTGAGCATATTCAACGTTATGTCGACCGCCTTGTCCACAATATCCTTGCGGCCAAGACGCTTGCCGAGGTCCATGCAGAACCACATCGCCTCAATGCCATGGCCGGGATTTACGAGACGGCCGTCAAACGAGTCGCTCAGCTGATTGTCGACTGTCATATTCTCCACGACGAGCCCCAACTCCGGACGATAGAACACGTCAAGCACCTCGTGCAGGCAGGTATCGATTGTGCGGTTAAGATATTCAGGCTCTATCAAATGTTCGATTTCCAATGCGAGATTGCACAGAATCATCGGCAACGCGAAATTTTTCAAGTCGCGCGTTCCAGGATGCAGCTTGCTCCACTTGCCTTTCGGGTTGTCTTTCTTCTTCAGAATGATGTCGAACGTGCGGCGGGCAATGTCGTTATACTCATCATTGCCTGTGGCAAGCCCCAGCTGCCCAAACGCTATCGTTGCGAATGTATACGAAAAGATATTATATGGATCAACCAGCGGATTGCCCGCCCTGTCGAGCGAGAAATACCAGTTGAAATTCCCGTCGTGACCATATTTCTTTAGAAACTCTCCACCATGCACCGCACAGTCGAGCCACTCCTGACGCTTCTCCAATTTATTGTAAAGCATCGAGAACAGCCACACCTGACGGCCCTGAAGCCATACAAACTTATCTGTGTCGAAGACTTTTCCATAGCGGTCAAGACACGTAAAGTATCCTCCATATTCCTTGTCTTGCGATTTGTCAAGCCAAAACGGCAACACATTGTCGAGGAGTTCCGACTTATATTGCTGCGCAAGATTCTGTATTTTTTCTTTCATATTATAATATATTTATTGATTTTTCTATTTTGTGATTTTCTCTATCTCCTCCAGACTCAAGCCCTTGGTCTCAGGCACCAACCGCCACACTATCAATATGTAAGGCACACACATCACTGCAAACAGCAGGAATGTGCCTGTAGGCGCAAGCGTGGAGAGCATCCACGGTGTCAGCTGTCCTATCAGATAGGTGCCCACCCACAACGACAGTCCGGCAATCGACATTGCAAGTCCTCTGACCTTCGTGGGATACATCTCCGAGAGCAGCACCCACACCACGACACATATCGATATGGCGCAGCAGAAAATATATGCCAGGAAAACCGTCAACAAAGCCACAGGCGAGATGCCGAGCGTCTGTCCGCACGCGAAATATGCAGCTATGAGCAACAGCGACACTATCATACCGCCTACACCGTAGTAGACCAGTTTCTTGCGTCCCACTTTGTCAATAATCAGCAATGCCAGAATCGTTGTCAGCATATTGACCGAACCGACAAGCACTTGGTAGAACAAGGAGTCGCCGCTCGACAGACCGCTGTCGCTGAAAATCGACGGGCCATAGTAAAGCACGGCATTGACTCCCATAAACTGTCCGAGAATCGCTATGGCGACACCAACAATAACCATCTTGCGCACACTCTTCTGCGACAATTCGCGCCATTCGGTGCGCTTTTCCGCGCCGACAGACGCGCGTATGCCGGAAAGCTCTGTTTCCACATCAGTCCTGTTCTCATATATACGCCCGACAACCGCCATAGCCTCGTCCTCACGACGCTTAAGCATCAGCCAACGAGGCGATTCCGGAATGAAAAAGATTATCAGAAGAAACACGACAGCCGGCAATGTCTCCAAGCCGAGCATTCCTCTCCACGATTCCGATCCGAAAACCTTGACCACAAACGAGCTGCCAGACAGCAATGCAGTATGCTCAAACTGCAGCAAAGCATAGTTTGCCATATAAGCGCCTAAAAATCCAACCGTTATCGCCAACTGATACAGCGACACAAGCCGTCCGCGATGCTTCGGCACCGACATTTCCGAGATATACAATGGTGAAATCACAGAAACTATACCTATGCCAACACCGCCGACTATGCGATATGCGACCAACTCCGCGAACGTCGCCGAGACAGCGCAGCCAAACGCCGACACCGTGAACAGCACCGCCGACAGTATCATCGAACGCTTTCTTCCGATGCTGTCGCCAAGCATTCCAGCCACCGACACGCCAAAGATGCTGCCCACCAGAGCACAGCCCACATACCAGCCTTTCTGGAGTGCGTCCAAAGAGAACTGGCCCGCGATGGTGTCTATCGTCCCCGATATGACTGCCGTGTCATAGCCAAAAAGGAAGCCGCCCACTGCCGCCACCACGGCGACAAACGCGACATACCTCATATTTACCTTTCCTACGATCATAATACATTGTTTAATGGTTTATTCTATGCCAAAATACTCTTTATACCGGTCATACAGATGCCCCGCCTGAAGATATGCCGACTGAGGACTCATAAAATGAGAGAACTCAAACGTTATAGCCTTGTCGTATCCGGCACGCTTCGCCGCCTCAAGCTTCATACGCAACTTGTCAAACTTTATCGGAAGAAACTTTATCGGCATGTCGCGGTCGAAGGTCTCTGCGTTTGTCCAGCACTTTATGCCGTAACGGTCGGCAAGCTTCTTGTTGACCTCAAAAAATGCGTCAAGTTCATCGTAGTCGATATGCCCGTCCTGAAAGGCACATGCGTCAATCACATCGTGGATTCCGGAAAATATCTCATCCCACTCGCGCTCGTGCTCAGCAATCGTAACGGCATTCTCCTTTGTGATGGTCGACGACGACGCCATGACAGCCTTTTTGCCGTCAATCCACGGAGAGATAAACGTTGGCAAACCGCCCGAAACATCCTTGCACTGCTTGCCCAGCGTATGGAATGCCGAGACAGCGCCTTTTGTCTTTCTCGAAATCTCGGTGCTGACATACCATCCGCCGAAACTCTTATGCTTTGCCCCATACTTATTCCACACCTCGTCGACAACAAACCGGTTATGCTCCATCTCCATTGTCATGTCGCCGGTGTCCCAGTAAACACCCGAGTCATACAGTCCGAAATAGAATTTCATCCCATAACGGTCTGACAAACGCAGAAACAAGTCAAGCAAGTCGACCGAAGGCGCATAGCACCCTTTTCCCACCAGATATGCCGAAGGATATGTGATAAACTTTCTGTATCCGCAACGAATCATTATAACGGTGTCGATCCCTATCGCCTTCATATAGCGGAAATCCGCGTCCCACTCCTTCTCGCCCCAGTTCTGGTGCGGGATGTCGTGCGAAATCTCGTCCAGGAAAGTGCCGGTGATTCTAAGCGCATTGTTATTCACAGCAAGCAGCGGCATGGCCTCGTCGCCAAGACCTACGCCAGCCTTCAAGCTTTGAGGCATCACACCAGCAACGCCCAATGCCGCCAAACTTTTTATAAAGGTTCTTCTATCAAGCATTTTTGTTAGTGCATTTGTTTTTTGGGTTCCACAAAGGTAAATATTTTTATTATCTCTCCAAAGAATTTCGAAAAAAATTTATTAACCCCAATATTTTTAATTAAAAAATTTGGTTATGCCGAATTTTTCAATTTACTTTGTCGCAAGAAAAAGCAACGATTGACATAATACACTATTAATATAAAGAATGATTTCTACCCTAATACACGAAATAGGAAAAGGCACCAAAAACGCTGCGGTGAAGAAGCGCGTCATTTCATTTTTTATGAAAAACGGCTACTACACGCTGCCCGACTTGGCGAAATCGCTCGGATTGAGCATCCCGACAATCACAAAACTCGTGGAAGAATTTGTCGGAATGGGCATCATCGAGGAGCGCGGCAAGCTGGAGACAAACGGCGGACGCCATCCCGTGCTCTACGGGCTGAATCCCAACTCGTGCTATTTTGCCGGAGTAGACATCTACAACGACTCCGTAAGCATAGGGCTTATCGACTTCTGCGGCGACATGGTCGAGAAACAGACAGGCATTCCCTACAACTTCGAGAACACCCCTGCCGGGCTTGACCGTCTTTGCGAAATCATAAAACATTTTATCGACACTCTCGATGTTGACAAAAGCAACATCATCAACATAAACCTGAACATCTCCGGACGCGTAAATCCAAAATCAGGCTACAGCTACAGCCGTTTCAACTTTGAGGAGCAGTCGCTCGCCGACGTCTTGACTCGGAAAATCGGAATCAAGTCGTGTATCGAGAACGACACCAGAGCAATGACTCTCGGAGAATACACTTTCGGGAACTGCTCAAACGAAAAAAACGTAATCTTTGTCAACATCGGATGGGGACTCGGCATCGGAATGATTCTCGACGGTAAAATCTACCGTGGAAAGTCGGGATTCGCCGGAGAGTTGGGACACATGGTCACGTTCAACAACGAAATTATGTGCCACTGCGGAAAGAAAGGCTGTCTTGAGACCGAAGCCTCAGGCAACGCCCTGCACCGCAAACTAATAGAGAGGCTTAAAGCGGGCGAGAACTCAATCCTTGCAAAGAAATTCAAATCGGAGGGCGACGTGTCGCTCAACGACATCATAAACGCCGTCAACCGAGAAGACCTCCTGTGCATCGAGCTTGTAGAAGGCATCGGACAGGTGCTCGGCAGATGGCTCGCCGGGATGATCAACATTTTCAACCCGGAGAAAGTGGTTATCGGAGGAAACCTCTCAATGACAGGCGATTACATCCTCCAACCGATAAAAACATTGGTGAGACGCTACTCCCTGAACCTTGTCAACGAAGACACAAAAATCGTGCTTTCACAACTTGGCGACCAGGTAGGACTGATAGGCGCATGCGCCAATGCCCGAATCAGAGCTTTCGACAACCAATAAGCAAGCCATTCCTCTCTGAGAATACTGATTAAAACATAAACAAACCAAGATAAAAAAACGAATAATGAAGCTGAAAAGATTTTTAAACGCCTCCATGATTCTTGCATTTCTCGCCATGTCGCAAACGGCGCTTGCCCAAGCATTCACAGTGCAAGGAAGAGTCGTTGATGAAAGCGGAGAGCCGATGATCGGAGTCGCCGTCACAAACAAGGACGGCAACACGCTCGGCGTTACAGACGCAGACGGCAGATATTCAATTGAATTGAACTCTCCAACCAAATTGAAATTCACGTTTGTAGGTTCTGAGACGATAACAATCGATGCAAAGAAGGCAACACAAAAGGATATTGTCATGCGTCAGACGGCAACTGCCCTTGACGATGTGGTCGTTGTGGGATACGGCACACAGAAAAAAATAAACCTTACCGGTGCCGTACAGAGCATCAACAGCAAGGACATCCTCAGAGCCAACGTCTCCAACGGCTCTTCTGCCCTCCAGGGCATCGTGCCGGGACTTACAGCAGTGCAGAGCTCCGGACAGCCTGGCAACGACCAGGCCTCTCTGAAACTCAGAGGACTGGGATCGCTCAACTCATCCACATCACCGCTCATTCTTATCGACGGCGTGGAGGGCGACTTCAACCGAATAGACCTCAACAGCATCGAGACGATATCAGTTCTTAAAGACGCCGCCTCTGCGTCAATCTACGGTTCGCGCGCGTCAAACGGTGTAATCCTGATTACTACAAAACGCGGCTACGAAGGCAAACCGACAGTTACTTTCAACGGCTACGTAGGAATGAACACACCCACCACCCTGCCAGAGCCAGCAACTGCCATCGAATATATGCAGGCTGTCGACATTGCCCGTCAAAACGCCTTGCAACAACCCCTTTACACAAACGTAATAGATATTTACAAAAATGGTGGCGTTGACCAAATCAACTATTACGACACCGACTGGCGCAACGAAGTGATAAAGAGCTCGGCTATTGTGCAAAACTACTCCGTGGGCGTGAGCGGCGGCAGCGAATTCATTAAAGTTTTCGCCTCTGCCGGATACTACTCACAAGACGGTTTGATTGACAACAACAAGTTCTCACGCACATCATTGCGCTTAAACTCAGACATGAAAATCAACAAATGGGTGAAATTGGGAATCGACGCCAGCGTGCGCCAAGCCAATGCCACATCGCCCGTTATGGACTCCCCTGCCAATATCATCGGCAAAGCGTTGACAATGACACCTATTATGTCGGGAATCAACGCCGATGGAACATACGGATACGGCATCAACGGCACAAACCCTATAGCAATGGTCAGAACAGGATGCACATCAAACAGCACTGCTCCTGAATATATCATCAAGACATCGCTGACAATCACTCCGCTGAAAGGTCTTTCAATCTACGGAGCATACACCTGGAAGCGCAACGATGGCGAGACAAACGCATTCGTAAAGCCTTACGACACATATGAGAACGGAGCTTTCAAAGGCTCGTTCCCGACAACAGGATCATCGATGTCGGACCAACGCACAAAGCAAGTGCGCAAGCAATACGACCTGATTGGAACATACGAAAACACTTTCGGCAAGAATTATCTTAAAGTACTGATGGGCTTCCAGTCGGAAGAGCTCAACTACTCATACCTGATTGCCGGACGAAAAAATTATCATTACGACGGCTATCAAGACTTGAACAATGGCGACGCGGCGACAATGACAAACTCAAGCGCACGCCACGCATGGGCGATGCTCTCATACCTGTTCAGAGTAAACTATTCTTTCGACAACAGATACCTGTTTGAGGTCAACGGACGCTACGACGGAACGTCGCGATTCATCGGCAACAATCGATGGGGTTTCTTCCCGTCGGTATCTGCCGGATGGAGAATCTAGGAGGAGGCGTTCTGGGAATCTGCCAAAAACGTAATGGACAACTTCAAACTGAGAGCGTCATACGGTCTGCTGGGCAACCAGGCGATAAGCAGCTTCTACCCTTATTCTGCATCCATCGGAAGCGCGACAGGCTACGGATACTGGTTTGACAAAGAGTTTTCTCCGGGCGTGGCACAGACTCAGCTTGCAAACCCTGACATCACTTGGGAGAAATCACACCAGTTCGACATCGGCGTCGACTACGCTTTTCTGAAAAACAGATTGAGCGGTAGTTTCGACTATTACGTGCGCAACATCGACGAAATGCTGCAGCAATTCCCCGTGCCTCTGTTCGTAGGAATGACCTCTCCTTGGGAGAACGCCGGTTCGATGAGAAACAACGGTTGGGAATTCTCAATAGCATGGCAAGACAGAATTGGCAATGTTGACTACTACATAAAGGGAAACATCTCTGATGTAAAAAACAAAGTGATCAACCTTTACGGCAAAGAATATAAAAGCGGAACCACACTGACCACCGAGGGCAAGCCTTACGGTTCGTGGTACGGATATGTAGCCGACGGATACTTCTCGTCGCGCGAAGAGATTGACGCATCGCCTGTGTATGGCGGCAACAAAGCCAACGTGGCTCCTGGCGACATTAAATATAAAGACATCTCCGGTCCTGACGGTGTGCCTGACGGCAAAATCGACAGCCACGACCGCACAATCATCGGCAACCCGACTCCTCGCTACGAGTTCGGTCTGACTCTCGGTTTGCAATGGAAAGGAATCGACTTCTCAGCCTTCTTCCAGGGCGTAGGCAAAAAGGACGTATACTACTCCGGCGCCGGCGCAAGAGCGTTGTGTGGAAACTACACCATCTACAAATATCAGTTTGACTATTGGACTCCCGAAAACCCCGACGCCAAATTCCCGCGTCTGCTCGAGGATCCGAACGCGACAAACCCCAACAATATGATTTCATCTTTCTGGGTAAAGAGCGGAGCATATTGCAGACTCAAGAACATCGTTCTCGGCTACACTCTGCCTTCTTCTATCACAAAGACTGCACACATCTCAAAGCTGAGAGTATATGCGAGCGCGCAGAACTTGTTTACTATAAAAGACAACTTCTACGAAGGTTTCGACCCAGAGAACAGCGTAAGCTCGGGAGCGAGCCTATACCCTCTCAACAAGACATTCGTGTTTGGCTTAAATGTTGAATTCTAAACATCAAAAAAACAATGATTAAGACTTTATCAAAATATATTCTTGCATCTGCTGCCATAGCAGTCGTTGGATGCTCCGACTTCCTCGACAAAGATAATCCAGCCTACGACAACGTCGGTTTCTACAAGTCGGAGGCAGGATTGAAAGAAGGCGTGACCGGCACCTATCAGAAGCTCTATTTCGACATGAACTGGTCTGTCCCGGCTTGCATCGTGCTCGACCACTACACAGCCTACGGACTTGAGCAGGACGAAAACAAGAGCATCGGCGCGGGCGGAGCGTTGAACCCCGACAATGTCAAAATCCAAGCATTCTGGTCTGGAGAATACGGCATAATCGCACGCGCCAACTCTGTGATTTCAGGTGCTGAATCGTCAATCGAAACTATGTCGGACAAGGCAAAGCAATATTATGCCGAAGCACGCGTGCTCCGCGCCTATGCCTACTATAATCTGATTTCAGCCTATGGCGATGTGCCTTTCTTCACCGCGCCCGTGACCATCGAGCAGTATAAAGAAGGACGCACTCCGAAAGGTGAAATCATCGACTTCCTGACAAAAGATCTCAACGACGCAGCCAACAGTCTGCCATGGACTGCCGCCGAGCGCGGACGCGTCGACAAGTCTGTGGCATACGGTCTTATTTCACGCATCTGCCTGTTTGCCGGGAGCTTCAACGTAGACGGCAAAGGACAGGATTATTTCCGTCAAGCTGCCGACGCTGCGTCGAAAGTGATTGGCAAACGTCATCTTGCAAAGAAATTCGACGATTTGTTCAACCTTACAGGACAGGCTAAAAGCGACGTGAGAGACGAATGCCTTTGGGAGCTGATGTACTCCACTTCCGGATCAAAGAAACTGCACACTGTGGGCTATGGACATTCTTCACGCAACTATGGCTCTTCTGTGCGTTTCCCGAGCAGCATTATCGCCGACACCTATGAATGTATCGACGGTAAACGCATCGACGAGTCGCCACTCTACGATCCTAAGCACCCGACCAAGAACCGCGACCCTCGGTTCAATGCGACTCTTGCAGGACACATGGATACGGTATATTACACCAACACCGACGGCAACAATCCGCTGAAATGCGTTATCAACATCTACGATTCGAAAACGAGCTTCTACCCACGCCGCAACAAATGGTATACAGCCAACAACGTCGATGTGACAGGAACAAGCCCGTCGCTCGTAAACAACGGTGTGGGATATGTGTGGCGCAAATATGCAAACGAGACAACAGAACAGCTGATGAGCTCTTCGTCAAACCTCATCCTAATGCGCTATGCCGAGATTTTGCTCAACTACGCCGAAGCGAAGATTGAACTCGGAGAATTGGACGAATCGGTCTACAATGCCATCAACGAGATACGCAAACGCGCCGGAATGCCGGAAGTTTCAGCCGACAGAATAGGAAATGTCAACAAAATGAGACAGTTGGTGCGCCGCGAGCGCAAAGTGGAATTCGTACTTGAAGGACTGCTGTTTGTCGACGTGCGCCGCTGGGGCATCGGCGACCTGCTCAACGAGCATCCATCCTACGGACAGCCATTGCCTGAAATCCGCTACGAGGGCTTGTCGGCCACCGACATTCCAAGCTTCAAGACTTCCGACCGCCACGACCTCAACGACATTCCGTCGTATGAAGCCTACAAGGAGAAACTCCGCGTGCGCGACAAGAACAGATTCTGGGCTCCACGATTCACTTGGTGGCCAATTCCTCGCCTCGAGACCGACCGCGACCCGAATCTTACCAACCCTGACTATTAACAGAAACTACAGAATACTACAATGACATACAAACTTGTCATATCAGCAATCATAGCATCTTCCCTGTCTGCTCTGCCAGCCATTGCCAAAACTTCTGTGACCAAAGGCAACGGAACAGTACGCATCGCCAACGAACATGTCGCTATGGAATTTGCCGACAACGGCTCTTTCGACATCGTTTCAATGAAATTCGCAGGAACGGAAATGGCAAAGCCAGGCGACAACAGACAGCCATGGAGCCTGACATATCTTGGCGAACAGGGAGAAACACCTACCATCGAGCCCCGCTATGCCGTTTACCACGGCTGGCGGGAAGAAGACAGCGACACGTCGAAAGCCATTGTTTTCTCTTGGCACACACGCCTCAAATACGACGGCAACAACTACCCCGTGGAGATGCGTGTGTCGCTCGACGACAATGCCGACCTTCTGCGTTGGAATCTGTCGGCTAACGTGCCTGACAATTGGACTATAACCAATTTCGTATTCCCAAACATCGCCATCGACTCCCCTGTAGAGGGCAAGGTGATCACACCCGGCGGATGGGGAAATGAATATGCTCTGAAAGAGAACGGCGACTACGAAGCCAACTATCCTTCATGGAACGCGTCGATGCAGATGATCATGCTCGACTCTAAGAAGGGTACGTTCTACTTCTCGCCCGAAGACCGCAACGCCTGCGGAAAGATGATGCGCATCCGCGAAAAAGACGGTGCCGTCAGCTTCCGCACAGAGGTGGCGGCATCATACGGATGGACCGACAAGGCATCTCATAGATTCAATGTGCCTTGGACCACGGTTACTGGAACAACCGCCGGCGGATGGAGCGAGGCTGCCGTTAAATGGTACCGCCCGTTCGCACTCTCGACGCCATGGGGCAGCAAAACGTTGAAGGAACGCAACATCCCCGAATGGCTGGAGAAGAAAGATCTGTGGATGCGCGCCAAATATCTTGGCGACACAACGGTGGTCGCTGTCAACAAGGCTATCGACTATTTCGGCGGCAGCATCTGCTTTCATTGGTACTTCTGGCACCACCACAGCTACGACTCCCACTATCCCGACTATTTCCCGGCAAACCCGAAATTCGAGCCTATAGTACGGCAAGTGAGAAACCGCGGATGCCAGGTGCTTCCTTACATCAACGGACGCCTTTGGGACCCCGGAACGGAGAGCTATGCTGCCCGCAATGGCAAAGATGCCTCTTGCCGACGCCCTGACGGTGCGCTCTACACTGAGGTGTATCCCACTTCAATTGTTCCTAACACCGTGACTTGCCCGTCGTCGCCAATTTGGAAAAACATCATTCTTGAACTGGCCGACAGCATACAGGACCGCCTGCACACCAACGGTCTCTACATTGACCAGGTGGCAGCAGCCGCGCCCTACCCCTGCTATGCCAGCAACCACAACCATCCGGCGGGAGGAGGCGAGTTCTGGTACAACTCTTATCGTGACATGATGGCTGAATTGCGCGAAAGCCACCTGCGTAAAGACAACATCGTGTTTTCGGAAGAGAATGCCGAATGCTACATCCCTTGCTTCGACATTCTGCTGACTGTCAACACTCCGCACAACCCCGACTGCCGAATCGTTCCGCTGTTCCCGCTAATTTATTCCGACAGAGTGCTTACGTGCGCTTATACGTATTCGCCATACACCGACGTGACAAAAGGCGAATTCCGCTATCAGAACATGCAATGCTTCCTCTACGGCTCCCAGCTCGGATGGGTCGACCCTCGCCTGCTTTGGGTAAACGAGAAGGCTGAGTATGAGGCTTTGTTCCTGCGCAATCTGACAAATCTGCGCAAGAAGCAGCACGACGTGTTTACCGGCGGGCGCTACATCGCTGAGGTGATTCCTACGGGCGACAATCCTATCGTCGATGTCCACACCTTCGGCAAGGACTATGTAGTAAAAGGCGCAATCTGGGAAAGTCCTAAAGGAAAGCGCGTCATGTATGTTGTCAACAGCGACAGTGTGCGGCACACGGTGACTTTGCCCGATGGAAAGTCGTTGACCATTGAACCGATTACTGGAAAAAGAATAAACTTGTAGCAATGAGATCTATCGCGTTTGTACTATTAATATCTTCAATCTCAGCAGTCTTTGCCCAACCTTCCGCAAAATGGACTGTGTTGGGCAAGGAATATGCTGTCGACACGCTGAAGCATTGTCAAGTGGGTCCTGGCACTGTCTTGACCATACTGGACTTGACCGGGACAGACAGGCAACGTGTGTTTTTCACTACCACCGACCTCACAAACCATATCGTCCGGATAAAGACAATCTGCGGCAACAACAATTTGAAGACAAATCTCACGATTCCGCAAATGATTGAGAACAACGACGACAAAGCAAATGAATATTTTGCAGGTGTAAACGCCGACTTGTTTTCAGCCAACGGCCCTATCGGCACAACCGTGGTAGATTCAGAGATATTCAAGACAGCCCGCAACACGACCGGTTGGTATTCCGTAGGTGCGGACGCTGGAAAAAGCCTGCATTTCGGACAGTTTTACACAACGTTCAGACTGACTTCGACCGCAACAGGACAAATGTCGGCAAAAAGCGTAAACACTCCGCGCGAGTCAAACGATTTTGTCATCTACACCGACAAATATGGTGCTTCGACAGGCACTAAATCATCAGGTGTGGAGGTGGCGGCTGTAGCTATCGACGGCGGACTGTCGGCACATGGCACTTCCAAATTCCGAATCACTGGGCTTCCACAGTCAAATGCCGGAAACATGGCCATCCCGTCAGGAGGCATCGTTCTCTCTGCCAATGCTTCGTGGTATATGGAGCCGCTGCAGAAACTGCAGATTGGCGACATCGTTGAGATTACACCGACATTCACGCTCAACGGCAAAGTCGTGGACCAAATCACGGAAATGAGCGGAGGATGCCCGATGATTCTGCAAGACGGAAAGATTCTCGACACCGACAAGTTGCTCGACCATCTCTCCTACCGTCGTCCACGCACAGCCATAGGCACCGACCAGTCTGGATCAAAAATGATACTGATGGTTGTCGACGGCGACAAGTTCAACGCCGGGATCTCCGATGGTGTGACATCAAAAGAGCTGGCTGGAATGATGATTATGGCAGGATGCAACGACGCCTTGAATTTTGACGGCGGCGGATCGTCGACCATATATTCAGAAGCACTCGGCACTCTGAACCGCCCAAGCGACGGGAACCTGAGGAAAGTGAGAAACGGCTGGTTCCTGACGGCTCCGAAGACTACCGACGGCAACATCGCATCGATTGCGTTTGCCGACTACTCGAAGAAACTTAACGTCAACGACTCGTTCCGACCTGTCGTCTACGGATACAACGGCGACGGTTATCTCGTCAACGCCGACATTGCAGGATACCGGTTGTCGTGCACTCCCGGAAATGGAGTCGAGATTTCCGACAATACGGTTTCGTTCAAAGCCACAGGCAACTATCGTCTTGAAGCGGCTTTCGGCTCTGAAAAGGCATCAATGACTGTTGTTGTGGGCGACAACGCCGGCGCATCAGCCATCAAGGAAGGCGCATTGAGCATCCGCAGCATCGGCTCCGACGTGGAGATCACAATGCCTTACGATTCCGATGTGCGCATATTCAACAGTCTGGGTGTATGTCTGGCTACCGAAAAATGCGACGTAGGAACGACCATCCTGCCAACATCGGGATTGACTCCTGGGCTATACCTCATCGCAACAGAAAGAGAAATCAAAAAAATTCTAATCAAATAACTATTTTCTAACTATTTAAAAAAACAAACGAAATGAAAACAAATTTACTCTTTGGAGCAGCTTTAATTGCCAGCTTGGCTGTATCTGCACCTTCGACCAATGCTAAATCTGCAATGGACCACAATCTTAAATGCTTGTGGATGAACACTGACGTGGCTCCTCTCCACACGTCTGCCCGCCAGGGTGTGGCTGTAAACGGTAAATTCTACCTCCAAAACAAGGACACTCAGAAAATCGAGATTTGGGACCAGACCGGAAAGGTTGGTGAACTCGATTCAGGAAAAGGAACAAACATCACCCGCGACGATGCTGGCAACATCATTGTCCGCACTGGTGAGTTCAACACTAACTACAACGTGAACAAGGGCGTGAGAATCATCTCTCCGACAGGCGAAACCAAAGATTTTGAAATCGCAGGCATTCCTGCCGGCCGTGCCGACTTCTGGGGACACGTTTCAGGCAACGTTTTGTCAGACAAGGGCGGTATCCTCTACATGGGAACATGGTGGCAACCAAACATGATCGAGGTGCCTATCAAAAACGGCGTTCAGGATGCTGCCAACACTTATCCTTACAATTTCGTTCCTAACGAGGCTCTGAAAGTTGGCGGTACATTCACCACGACCCACCTCATCAGCAATTATGGATTCGACACTGAGTCTGTGTCTATGTTGTCGCCTGATTACAAGCTCACAAACACCACTTCCGGCAACGGAAACTCTATCTATCGTCTCACTCTCGACGACGAAGGCAACTGGATGCCTTCTGGTTTCTACACAACTCCTAACCACAATGGCTGCACCGGTTTTGAGATTTTCCAACTCAATGGAAAGAAATACATTGTCTATTCTTCCGGTTCAAACAATGCCGACGGTTTCACTGTTGCAAAACTTCAGGTAAAGGCAACTCCTGCCAACGAAGATGCCGACAAGGACGTTCGCGTTTCTACAAAATATGCCGAGTCTAAGGAAGACGGTTCCGACGTGTTGTACAAAAACAACGCTTTCTACGGAAACCACCTGAATGTTGAGCCTGCTTCTGACAATTCTGTCTACATCTATCAGTACGTGCCTAACGCATACATCGCAAAGTATGAGCTTACAATCGAAGATTCTTCTGTTGAAGGCATCGAAGCTGAGAACGACGTGGTTGTTTTCGGTGCTGAGGGCAAAATCGTTGTTAAAGGCGAGACTCTTGCAAACGTTTACAACACAGCGGGTGCTCTTGTTGCAACTGGCAAGGGCGACATCGACTGCGCTGCCGGCCTCTACATCGTAAAAGTTGGCAACAAAGCGACTAAAGTTGTTGTTAAATAACATAGACTTTCTTATATAACCAATGGGAAAGACGCATTCTTATGGTTCTCATATGCGCCTTTCCCTTTTTTATCAAAAACAAACACTCTATGACAAAACGATTTCTTTCTGCGGTCCTGCTGACTCTTGCAGTCTGCCCTTTCAATGCTGCTGAAATTTTCACCGGATACGACATCGATGCAATCGTCGCTAAAATGTCTTTGGAACAGAAGGCAAGGCTGCTCGTGGGCTCTGAAGGAAAAAACGACGGATTAAGCCACATTGTCCCCGGTGCTGCCGGATGGACTTACGAAATACCAGCGCTCGGTATTCCATCAATAAACTTGGCAGACGGACCTGTGGGTGTACGCATAAATCCTGTGCCGTCGCACAACGTAAAAACTGAATACGACAGCCAGGGGCTTCCCATGACGTCTTCATCATCAAGCGACATCCAGGATGACGGAAGCCGCTCGTTCTGCACGTGCTTTCCTTCAACCACCGCTCTTGCCGCCACTTGGGACGTCAACGCTGCCGCGCTGCAAGGCAAATGCATGGCCGACGAAGCAAAAGCCTACGGTGTCGACATCGTCCTGGCACCGGGCATCAACATTATGCGCAACCCACTCTGCGGGCGCAATTTTGAGTACTTCTCTGAAGACCCAATGCTGACAGGCAAACTTGCGGCTCACTTGATTCGCGCAATCCAGAAAAACGAAATCGGCACAAGCCTGAAGCATTTTGTGGCAAACAACCAGCAGACTGGCAAAAAAGTGAACGATGCCCGAATCACGCAACGCGCCCTCAGAGAAATCTACCTCAAGGGGTTTGAAATCTGCGTCAAAGAGGCGGATCCGTGGACCGTAATGGGTTCTTACAATAAGATTGCCGGACAGTTCACTCAGACAAGTATGGAATTGATGCAGCGTCTGCTGCGCGACGAGTGGGGATACAACGGATTGGTGCTTACCGACTGGACCGTGCGCCGACCTACCGTCGACCTTATAAATGCCCGATGCAGTCTGATTATGCCGGGCGATGAAGAAATCGTGAATGAAATTATCGAGGCTGTCAACAACGGAAAGCTGTCGATGGAGGCTGTCGATGCCTGCGTGAAAGACGTGCTTGGAATCGTTGCAAAATCAATCACTGCCAAAGGGTGGCAGGCAAGCCGGCCGAATCTTGAATACAATGCCGAGGCTTCACGGAAAATTGCCACTGAGGCTATGGTGTTGCTCAAAAATGAGAAACAGTCTCTCCCACTGAAACAGGGAGCAAAAATTGCCCTCTTCGGGGTCACCGCATATAAATCAATCGCCGGCGGCACCGGTTCTTCAAATGTCAACAAACCTTACATCACCGACATTTCCACGGGTTTAGAAAATGCCGGATATCCTATCAACAGCCGATTGGCGGAAATCTACAAGAAATATGCAGATTTCAGAACTGCCTTCGATGACAAATTCCCCGACTGCCCGGATTGGCAGAAAATATCATACCACCGAACCGTCGCTCCTGAGATGGACTTGACAGGAAAAGAAGCCCTGATTTCGGAAGAATTGGAGAAAAGCGATGTGGCAGTGGTCGTGTTGGGACGCGGTTCGGGTGAAACATCCGACAGAACCATCGAAAACGACTTCAACCTTACGGCTGAGGAGTTGTCCATGATCAACAAAGTGGGTGCGGCATGCCGCAAGCAAGACAAAAAAATGATTGTCGTGATGAATGTCTGCGGCATGATGGAAACCGACTCTTGGAAATGGAACGCCGACGGAATCCTTATGGCTTGGTTCCCGGGGCAGGAATGCGGCGACGCCGTCGCTGATGTGATTTCGGGAAAAGTTTGTCCATCGGGCAGATTGCCTATGACTTTCCCTATCAAGTATTCCGACATCCCTTCGTCAAAAAATTATCCTTATGTAGGACAAACAGAGGGTAAGAATTTCGACTTCACGAACTATGAGGAGGACATCTGGGTGGGATACCGCTATTTCTCGACTGCCAAACGCGGAGTGTCGTTTCCTTTCGGTTTCGGACTCAGCTATACGGTATTCTCATATTCCAAGCCTAAAGTCTCAAAATCGGGCGACAAATACGTTGTCGCTGCAACAATCAAGAACACGGGCAATGTTGCCGGAAGCGAGGTTGTCCAACTTTATGTCAAAGCGCCTGTCGACGCCAGCATCGCCGTGAAACCGGAATCTGAGCTTAAAGCATTTGCCAAGACAAAGCTGCTCGCTCCCGGCGAAAGCGAGACCGTAAGACTCTCGTTCAGCGAACGCGACATTGCTTCTTTCGACGAAGCGGCGTCAGCATGGTCGACAGCAAAAGGCACCTACATCGTGCAACTGCGCAAATCGGCTGACCCAGAATCAAGCATCTGCGCTTCTTCGTTCAAAATCAACAAAAGAAAGCAATGGACTGTGGAAAATATTCTGGCTCCGGTAGAACCCGTAAACGTTATGAAATGCGACTCTGTCCAGGAATATCCTAAGAACAAGATCCGCGACCTGGCACTGATTTATCAAGGCGGTGCACGACGCATCGACTGGACTGAAGAGCAACTGCTGCCATACGTCACCCACCAGTTTGCCGACCGCCACCGCGAATGGCTCTTCGACGGATTTCTATTCCTTGATTTCGACGACGGCATGGGACACACATTCATTCCGCGATACGGGATGCTAAACGCAAGAAAGCAGGAATGGACATGGTATCTCGACCGTCTGTTTGAACAGGGAAAGTCGCTCGACGCTCTCGACAAGTGCATCGGCAACATGATTGACTCTATCGGAAATCCAGGATTCAAGCATAAAGTGGTGCTGTCAATTCCTACCCCGATTGCCGGACAGACCGACTGGGGAGAACTTGGCGGCAGAAAACTGATTTTCGACAACTATGGCGACCGTTCAGCCGCAGCTGTCTGGTTTATCGACCAGCTGGTGGCTCGCTTCAACGCCGCCGGCTACAAGAATATTGAGCTGTCGGGACTTTATTGGGTCGATGAAGACATCTGCCACACCAAAGATTTGGTGAAGCACATCGCGCCTGCTGTCCACGCCAAAGGTCTTGAATTTATTTGGATTCCATACTACAAGGCGCGTGGCTACGACCGCTGGAAAGAATTGGGCTTCGATTTCGCATACTATCAGCCCAACCATTTCTTCGACAAGTCTATCCCCGACTCGCGACTTGACGACGCCTGTGAGGAAGCGTTGAGTCTGGGCATGGCAATGGAATTTGAGTGCGACTCAAAGGCGCTGTTCAACGCCGACGACTCTTCTTATTCCCGCATGAAGGCATATATCGACGCTTTTCGGCGCCATAATGTGTTTGCCTCGTCATCCATCGCCTACTACACTGGCAGCAAGGCGCTGATAGATATGGTAAAGAATCCGTCGGCCGAGAATCAAGCGATTATGGACGAATTGGCGAAATTAATAGTCGACCGCCGAAAAAACAAGAACCTTGATGTCAAGTAAATATGCATAAATCAATTCTTGCACTAATTTTAGCTATATCATTTTTCCCCGCCAAAGCCATGAAAGTGGCTTTGGATGGGGAATTTTTGGCTATAGAGTCACGGCTGGAAGGCTGCCACAGCATCAGATATGAATTCAGCCGATGCATGGCAAACCATATATACACGTTCAGCCGTGTGCTTGTCGACTCCGTTGTCGTCAATGAGGCGACAAGCGACAATATCGGACCTTTTTTAATCGAAAACAGCGGCTGGACTGGCGGGAACCATCTGCTCCCCGACGGTTCTCCTTCTGCCCGCACCGACAGCATATCCATCCATAACGAGAGGGGCGAACGGCTGGGCGACGGCTTTCTGGGCGATGCGGAGTGCGTCACCATACGCGTGGTCAACACTCTTCTCAACCCATTGGAACCCGACAAAAAGTTCTGCACGGAAACCGTTTGCTACAGCGTCTGCGGCAACAGTATACAAGTCTGCGCCACGCACAGCTACGTCAACGTCAATCCCCTTAAAATCAGCCGATATTACGGCATGCAGTCAATGATGGTCGGCGAAACTGAGATTCTTACGCCCGGCGGCAAATACAGCCGCTGGACACCAGTCGATTCGGTCGACAGATTTACCCGCAAATCAGCGCCGCAGTTTCATCAATTCATCGAGAAGTCGGACATATGCCATGCTGCAGCCTATATGACTGAAAAAGGTATCGGCGACAGGCATCTTGTCGCCCCCGACGATTTTGTATTCATCGGCAACTCGTGGAGCAAGTCATACCACAAGCTCATCGGCGACGCGACAGTCAAAAACGGCGACAAAACACAATGGGAGGGAATCTACACTTGGTTTATCAGCCCACTCTACTCCAATCCGGAATATTTTTCTTATCTTGGCTGCATGAATGGCAGACGTGTCATTTTCTGCCACAAAAAGACAACTGACCACATAACCTACTGTAAACAATGAACATCAAAAGAATCGTTCTACTAAGCATTGTCGCTTGCCTGACAGTGCTTTTTCAACAAGTTGACGCTGCTGAAAAGGATTTGGTTGTGATGACATACAACATCCGTGCCGGAAGCCTTACCACCATCGACACCCTTGCAGAGATGATAAAATCCCAAAATCCTGATTTCGTAGCGCTGCAGGAAGTGGACGTTATGACAAAACGTGCCAATGCCCCGAATATGAACGGGCGCAATATCGTCTCCGAACTGGCGGCGAAAACCGATATGTTCGGATATTTCGGACGCACTTTGAATTTTGCCGGCGGCTATTACGGCATTGCCATCCTTTCACGCTATCCTTGCTTGTCGATGCAACGGTTCATGCTCCCGAACCCACTGAAGACAGAACAACGGGCGCTGCTGCTCGGAACGTTTGAGGTTGACGGTATGCCTGAAGTCGCCTTCGCATGCACTCACCTTGACGTGAAAAGCGTTGAGACAAGGGCGCTGCAAGCCGATTTTGTGCTCGACAAGATTGCCGCATGCCACGCCGACATCGCCATCATAGGCGGTGACTTCAACGCCACGCCCAACGAGCCGTGCGCGAAGAAATTCTGCAATGCAATGGTCAACATTTCAGATTCCATACCGACATTCCCTGCCGACGTGCCAGACAGAAAAATCGACTATCTGTTCATGCTGCCCAACGACAACATCAAGGCTGCGGGATGCCGGGTAATCGACCTTCCCGTTCAATTGTCCGACCATCGCGCCGTGACCGCCACGATAAAAGTTGACTGTTACTGACGCTGCATCATGCCCACCACGGCTTCGGCGAAATTCGCATCAGGCATATCGTATGGCAGCCAATTTATCTTGAAGCCGCGGCGTTCCATGCCGCGGAACCACGTCATCTGCCTCTTGGCAAACTGATGGATGGCTATCTCCAGCTGGCTCACCATCTCGTCATACGTCAGCTGCCCGGTGGCATACGCCGTGACAAATTTATATTCAAGTCCGTAGTATGTCAAATCATCGGCTGCCACTCCACTGTCGAGCAGACAACGTATCTCGTCGACCATTCCCTCTTCCAGCCGGGCATGCAGACGCTCCGTTATGCGGCGGCGACGCGCCTCTCTGTCGATATCGACGCCTACAATCAGCGCATTTTCAACGGGATGAGGCTCTGCCTTCTGCGCAATGTCGGGATTGTCAATGTAATAACGCTGAATCTCAATGGCGCGGATTGCCCGCTTCTTGGTGTCGACGTCGGTGGTATTGTGCAAGGTTTTCATTTCCGCAAGCATCGCCGTCAAATCTTCAAGCGTGTATGCCTCCAACCGCTCCCGCAACGCCTTGTTTTCAGGCACCTCAGGCAAGCGCACACCTTTCAGATAAGACTCTACATAAAGACCCGTTCCGCCACACACAATGGGCTGATTGCCCCGTTGGCGTATTTCTGCAACCACCTTGTCGCAGTCGCGCAGATACTCATAGAGGTTGTATTTATATCCGGCAGGACAGATGTCAATCAAATGATACGGAACCGTGCCATACTCTTCCAAATCTTTCCCTGTTCCGATATCCATGCCTCGGTACAACTGGCGCGAGTCGGCGCTTATAATCTCGCCGCCTATCCGCTTTGCCAAAGCCACGGCCTTATGGGTTTTTCCCGACGCTGTAGGTCCTACAATCGCTATCAATTCCATCTTGTCAATTTCTTGTTAAATCAAGCCCTCCACATACTGATACCACGCTCTGCGCAAGGCAAAAAAAGTCAAATCCTTATTAAATCTCGACAATAGCATCCACCGGCTATCGTTGAAATCCACATCGGTGGTGCGCAACTCCCGGAAAGCAAACTTTGGCTTATAGCCCTCCAGCTCCACAAACTTCTTGCCGCTCAAATCATAAACTTTGCTCGTCTGCATCACGGTGTAGATGCGATGCAGCTCGGCACACAGCAGCCGTGCCAATTCGTTTCCATACTTCCGTTCCACGGCTTCCCTGTCAAACCATGCGGCATTCGCCACATCGACGCGCTTGTCTACGAAACACAGATAATGTTCTATGCAGCGGTGGTTGATCGTGTCGACGGTGCTGTAGCAGAATCTAACCCCTCTGCCTACGAGGCGCATTGCCGTGTCGACCGACAACTGCTCCGTGTATGGCTCATAGCAGCTGTAAGGCGTGTCAAGGCCGTTCTCTCCTTGTGCCAGCAGCATTCCGCCATCGTCGACGACCAGCACCCGCACAAGCTTGAATTTTCCTCCATACGGCATTGTTGATCTTTCTTTTTCCGAGCTTATCCTCCCCAACACGAAATATCGCGACCGCACATAGGCTGCGTCTGCCACCACAAGGCTAAGCGGGATATAGATATACACCATCCTCACGATAAACGGGGAAAATTGCCAATATGCCTCCGCTATGCGAAACGCTACGGTAAGAATGAAAATGGTGCTAAACAACGCCTGCATCCGGCGCACCAGATAGCCGTTCTCTCTGTCATACACATGCCCAAGAACGCTGCGCTCCTGTGGCAATCCCCGTTTAAGCATGCATTCGCGACAGAATGTGGTGCTCCACATGCGAGGATACATCAGCCACAACACGATCAAGCTGAAAAGCGACACATAGAGCGACGCCCGGCTCTGCACTGCTGCCAACAACGGACCGCCGAGAGTATGCCTCGACGTGATGCTGACAGCCACCACAAGCAGCATGAACACTGTAAAGACAAGCAATATGCGCGCTGCGATATATGGAAACACCGCACAACGCTGCAACGACTTGAAGCGTTCATGGCGCACATAGCAGAACAGCAGCAACGCCAATATCAGCGCCGTCAACGGCAATGTTCCGTTTCCGCCGAGCAATGGAATAATTGGGACGATGCCCAAGAGTATCGTCCCAATCGAATAGTTCTTCCAGATTTCAGAAATCGAACAACTGCAGATGCTATGTAGTTTTCTGTTCAATATCTACTTTTTCAGATTCCGATTGAAATAGTCCAATAATTTCGTATAAAGCGCCAAGCGCGTCTCACATCCGTTGATGAAGTGGTTCTTATTAGGATAAACCATCATGTCAAGGATTTTGTTCTGCGACGTTGCCTCCGAAACAAATTCAAACGTGTTTGCGATATGCACGTTGTCGTCGGCGGTGCCCGACACAATCAGCAGATTGCCTTTGAGGTTCTTGATTCTGCCAAGCGTCGAGCTTGCATCGTAGCCCACGGAGTTCTGCTGCGGTGTGAGCATGAATCTTTCAGTATAGACGGAGTCATAGAGACGCCAGTCGGTCACCGGTGCCACTGCGATGCCGGCTGCATACGGATTGCCGGGAGCGGTCATCGCCATCAGTGTCTCATATCCTCCGAAACTCCATCCGAAAATGCCTATCTTCGATGCGTCGACATAAGGCAGCGACGCCACATAGCGAGCGGCGGCAATCTGGTCCTCTGTCTCGTATTTGCCTAAGTTCTTATAGACCACCGATGCAAACTTTTTGCCCCGGAATCCCGTGCCTCGACCGTCGACACAAACCACAAGATAACCCTGTGTGGCGGCGTAGTCGAGCCAATCTATGCTCCATTTGTTTTTCACGAGCTGCGAACACGGTCCGCTGTACTGGTACATGATAACCGGATATTTCTGCGACTCGTTGAAGCCTGCAGGTTTTATCATATAGCCATTGAGCGTCTCTCCGGCGCTTGTCATCGTGAAGAATGTCTTTTCTGGCACATTGCGGAAGCGGTCGGCATATTCGCGGTTTGCCTCTATCTCGCGCACCTCCTTGCCTTTCGATGTGAAAAGGCTATATGTGTCTGGAGTATTTACGTCGCTGAAATTCTGCACATAATAAGTGAACGATGCATTAAACTGCGCGCTGCTTGTGCCTTCTTTTGGCGACAATATCGTCGACACGCCTTTGGCGTCGACCGAAGCCACCACACGGTTAAGAGCGCCTGTCTGCGTCGACTGATAATAATAGCGCATAGTCGCCGGATCGTAGCCGTAGAAATCGGTGACTTCCCAATCGCCTTTTGTCACTTGCTTCATCAGGCTGCCGGCATTTGAATACTTATACAAATGGCGGAAACCGTCGCGCTCGCTCGCCACAATGAAGAACGAATCATAATAGCGCGTCATCGATGTCAAGTCTGGGTCGATCCATGTTGTCGACTTGTCGGTGTAAATCAATTTCGCCATTGCCGACCGTGGATTGACGGCATAAAGCTTCATTTCATTCTGGTTGCGGTTAAGTGTGTTGACCATCAATCGTTCCGGAGTCTTCCCAAATTCAATTTTATTCACATATCCATCGTAATCCAACGGCACATTCATTTCCTTCAACGCACGGGTCTCTACGTCGTAACTGATTACCTTGACTTTCGAGTTGACCTCGCCAGCAACTGGATATTTATACGAGAAACTTCCAGGATAATATTTATACTCCGGCTTCTCGTCGCATGAGCCTCGATAGAGCGGCATGTCATACATCTTGACCGCCGACTCGTCCCATTTCAGAAATGCCAGAATCGAATTGTCGGGCGACCACGCGAGCGAGCTCAGCATTCCGAACTCCTCTTGATAGACCCAGTCGGGAACTCCGTTGATTATCTCATTTCGCTTGCCGTCTTTTGTCACAGCCACCTCTGTGCCGTAGTCAAGCTTTGCAACATAGATATTGTTGTCTCTGACGAATGCCACCATACGGCTGTCGGGCGAGAACGACGGGATTTCCTGCAAGCCGTTTTCCGACAATTTCTTGATGTTGTTGCGGGCTATGTCATACACATAATACGATGCCTTGAAGGAATGCCTGTAGACTGGCTCCACATCAGTGTAGAGAAGCATCAGTTTCTCATTTGGCGACAAGATGAAGCCGTCCCACGACTTGACGTCGCAGTCTCTGAGGTTGGCCGTCGACATGACCACGGCTTCCTGACGTCCTGTCTTATAGTCGCAACGCACCACGTTTTTGCCGTCGGCGGAAAGCGTTAGATATGTTTGTCCGCTACGTTCAGACACTATTTCTGATGGCGCTGCCGGCGTGGCTTCAAGCGAGCATTCGCGCAGCGTCAACGCGTGGCCCGACACCGGTGCCATACCAGCGGCTGCCACAATTGTAGACAATATAAAATTCCTGCAGTTCATTTGTTATTGACTTTATTTTCTCGTGCAAAATTAGACAAAAAAACACCGATTTCCACCTACTTTTCTATAAAAAGTCGAAATTAGCCTTCTTCACTTTGTTTTTAACGCAGCTTGCACTATTTTTGTTCTATGAAGACATCTTTTTATTACCTAACGAACAGACTGCTGGCGTTGGCGGCTACTCTGTTGGGCGCTTTGGGCGCAAATGCCGGAATCTCGCTTCCGGCAATCATTTCTGACAATATGGTGATGCAGCAGCACTGCAATGCAAAGCTTTGGGGCACAGCCGCTCCTGGAGAGTGTATCGACGTGACGACGACTTGGAGCGACAAGACGTATTCAGCCACCGCCGACAATTCCGGTCATTGGGAATTGAGAATTGCAACCCCAGGATGCAGCAACGGCGAGGCTTTGACATTCGCTTCGGCATCCGACACCGTTACAGTTAAAAACGTTATGGTCGGTGAAGTGTGGCTGTGTAGCGGACAGAGCAACATGGAGTTTCCCGTGGGCAGAAAAAATGAATGGCAAACTGGTATGAGCACTTTCGAATCCGACATACAAGATGCCGAGTATCCGATGATACACCTTTTCAAGGTCGACAAAGTTCGGTCAATCGACAAACCACGCACCGACTGCAACGGCCGTTGGATTGTGTGCAACGCTGAAAACGTATATGATTTTTCCGCCATTGCATTTGTCGTGGGGCGCGACCTTTACAACCGTCTGCACCGACCCGTAGGTATTATTTCTTGTGCATGGGGCGGCTCGCCGGCTGAATCGTGGACAAAGCGCGACGTTATGGAGAACGACCCGCTCTACGCCTCTGTCTTCCAGCAATATTCTCTCGAAAAAATGGCACCGAAACATTGGGAGCACAAAGTGCCGGGCATGTTGTGGAACAGCATGGTGTCGCCGATACTCGGCTACACGGTGAAGGGAAACATCTGGTATCAGGGTGAATCGAATGCGTTTCGAGCCGCCGACTATCCGCAGGTGTTTACAAACATGGTGCGGTCGTGGCGCGACGAGTGGCAACAGCGGCTGCCGTTCTACTGCATGATGGTGGCGCCCCACTCCACTCAACCGGCGGAATTGCGCATGGCGCAGATGGACACCTGGCTAAACTGCGGAATAAAGGATATCGGGCTGGCTACGGTCATTGACCGTGGCGACAGCCTCGACCTGCATCCTCGCGACAAACTGACTGCCGGAAAGCGGCTCGCTGCCTGGGTGCTGGCTAAAGAATACTCCGTCAAAGTGCCCTACATGGGTCCTTTGGCAAAGTCTTGCCAACGCAAGGGAAATGCCATTGTTGTGAAATTCAGCTACGCCAAAGGGCTGCGATGCAACGGCAATGCTGTCAACGACCTGCAAATCGCCGGAGCCGACGGCATATTCCATCCGGCAAGCGGCAGAGTTGCTGGAGGAAAGTTGGTCGTGACATGCGACAATGTGACAGAACCTGTGGCGGTGCGCTATTGCCAAAGCAATTATTGCGAAGGCAATCTATACAATTCCGACGACCTTCCGGCCTACCCGTTTGTCATGAAAATAGAATAGAAACCACGCCGGCTTTTAGTATTTTGACATATATATTAGGATTTTTTCAAGTGCATAATAATGCCCTGAAATCCATATTTGTCGCATTATTTTCATAACTTTGCAATTCAATATTTACTAAACAGAAGAATGTTAGAACAGATTATAGAACCGACACTGCTGACGCAGTTTAAGGAAGCCCTTGAAAATAGCGGAAATGTAGTGGTCACTTGCCACAAATCGCCTGACGGCGACGCTGCCGGCTCAAACCTGGCTCTGAAACTCATACTTGACAAACTTGGAAAGAAGGCAACCGTTGTCACCCCCGACAACGTGCCGGAAGACATGGCTTTCCTCCCTGGATATAACAACATCGTGTCGTTTGCCAAAGACCCGGAGATGGCTGCCGAGACAATCAACGCTGCCGACCTTATTTGCTGCCTTGACTTCAACGGATTGTCGCGCCTTGCTGATATGAGAGAGTTGGTCGCCAACGCAAAATGCAACAAGCTGATGGTTGACCACCACATAAACCCTGAGCCTATATGCAACCCGATTTTGTCATATCCGCAGATGACGTCGACTTGCGAACTGCTCTACCGCATACTTGTAGCCATTGGCTATTCAGACATGATCGACCTTGACGTGGCGACATGCATATATACGGGAATGATGACCGACACGGGCAACTTCTCATACAACTCCAACCACGCAGAGCTGTATATAATCGTTGCCGACCTCGTGCGACGCGGTGTCGACAAGGACCGCATCTACAAACTTACTCTCGGCACGAGCAGCGAGGCGCGCATGCGTCTAAACTGCTATGCCATAGCCGAAAAAATGCGTTTGTTCCCGTCCCACAAGGCTTCGCTGACAATTCTCGACAAGCGCGATCTGCGAAAGTTCAACTATCAAGTGGGCGACACGGAGGCTCTCGCCAACATGCCGCTTGCCATCCCTACGGTGGTATGGTCGGTTTTCTTCCGCGAGGAGCGTGGTTTTGTGAAAGTGTCGATGCGGTCGGAAGGCGACTTCCACGTAAACACTCTTTGCGCCAAATACTTCAACGGCGGAGGACACGCCAATGCCGCAGGAGGCGAATACCACGGCCCGCTGAGAGGTGCTATCGACACGTTCCACCAAATTTTGAGAGATTTAACTGAAAACAACGTTACTATATGAAAATAAGAAACTTCATACTGATGGCTCTGCCGATTGCATTGGCTCTGCTCGCATCGTGCAAGGATTCAAAAAGCTACTCCGAGTTGCTCGACGACGAGGAAAAATCCATAAATTCTTTCCTCGCGCACCAGAAGGTGCTGAAGCAGATTCCTGCCGACACGGTATTTCAGACGGGTGCCGACGCGCCCTACTACCAAATTGACGACAACGGAAACGTTTACATGCAGGTGTTGAAGGCGGGCGACCGCACAAACAACAGGGCTCAGGAGGGCGAAACGATATATTTCCGCTTCGGACGCATAAGCATCAACCGCTGGAGCGCCGGATATGAGGATGCTCCTTCGGGCAACTTCGGCGACTTGTCATACAGCAGCACATCGTTCAAATTTTCCAACGAGGAAGCCAACTACGACTACACGAAATACGGCTACGGCGTTGTGTTGCCGCTGGTGTTTGTTGGCATCGACAGCGAAATCAACCTTCTGATAAAGAGCCGCAAGGGTCCATACTCGGAGATTGCCGACGTTGTGCCTTACCTCTACAATATCAGATATTTCAAAAGTAAAAACTAACAAACCATTACTTTATAATCATGTCACTTATAAAATCAATCTCTGGCATCCGCGGCACAATCGGTGGACCGGCAGGCGACGGACTGAGTCCGCTCGACATTGTGAAGTTCACCGCCGCATATGCTACATTCATCCGAAAATCAACAACTAAAAGCTCTAACACAATCGTTGTGGGTCGCGACGCTCGACTCTCTGGCGAGATGGTGAAGGACATCGTTGTCGGAACGCTAAACGGTATGGGTTTCGATGTCGTAAACATCGGCCTTGCCACTACGCCGACCACTGAATTGGCGGTGGTTTGGGAAAAGGCTTGCGGTGGCATCATCCTTACCGCCTCTCACAACCCTAAACAGTGGAACGCTCTGAAACTGCTCAACGAGAAGGGTGAATTCCTAAACGACGCCGAGGGCAAGGAAGTACTTGCCATCGCAGAAGCGGAATCGTTTACTTTCGCTGAAGTCGACAAACTCGGACACGAGTTTATCAACGACACCTATACACGCAAGCATATCGACAGCGTGCTCGACCTCGACCTCGTTGATGTTGAAGCTATCAAGAAAGCCAATTTTACTGTTGCCATCGACGCCGTAAACTCGGTTGGCGGCATCGTGATGCCTCAGCTGCTGCGCCGTCTTGGTGTCAAAAACGTGATTGAGTTGAACTGCGACCCGACAGGTAATTTCGCACACACTCCGGAACCTATTCCTGAGAACCTCACTCAGATTTCCGACCTCTTGAAAACTGGATGCGCCGACGTTGGTTTCGTTGTCGACCCCGACGTTGACCGTCTCGCAATCGTTATGGAAAACGGCGAGATGTTTGTCGAGGAATACACTCTCGTTGCTGTGGCCGACTACATCTTGTCAAAAACTCCGGGTGCTACAGTTTCAAACCTGTCGTCTTCACGCGCGCTCCGCGACGTGACAGAACGCCACGGATGCAAATACACAGCATCGGCAGTGGGCGAAGTCAACGTTGTCACTCAGATGAAAAACAGCGGAGCCGTTATCGGCGGTGAGGGAAACGGCGGTGTCATCTACCCTGCCAGCCACTACGGCCGCGACGCTCTCGTTGGCGTGGCTTTGTTCCTCTCTCTCCTTGCCCACAAAGGCAAGAAGGTGTCGGAGCTCAAGATGGAGTATCCTCAATACTGCATCGCGAAAAACAAGATTCAACTCACACCCGACATCAATGTCGACGCAATCCTTGAGGCTGTTAAGAAAAAATATGCCAACGAGAAGGTGACAACAATCGACGGTGTGAAAATCGACTTCCCTGAATATTGGGTACACTTGCGCAAGAGCAACACGGAGCCTATCATCCGAATCTACTCTGAGGCGAAAACAATGGAGCAGGCGAATGCCATAGCTCAAGAAATAAAAAACGTGGTTTCTGAGATTACAGGCAAACCTTGCTAATATTCAGAGACTGACTCCACAAAGCCCGTTGCCGCCACGCAACGGGCTTTTTTATGCGCCACCACATAATTAAACCTGGTTTTCTGCGTTTATTAATATGTATATTTATAGTCTATGCGCATAACAAGAACAACATATTTCTTTCTATTGATGCTGATTATGCCTGTTGCGGTAGCTGCACAGGTTCATATTTCGGGAAAAGTACTCGACAGCGACAGCAAGCCGATTGAATTTGCCACAATACGTGTAGCAAAAAGCGCAATCGGCACAATGTCGGGAATCGACGGCGGATACTCTCTTTCTGTTGCCCGCCAAGACACTGTCGAAATCATTTTCTCTTGTCTCGGATACAAAGAACGCCATCAGAAACTAATAAAGCCGGAAGGAAACGTCACGCTGACTGTAAAACTCTCCGACGCCTCGACCGAGCTGCAGGGGGTGACGGTGACGGAATACCGTAAGCAGACCGACGGAATGCAGAATCTCGACGCCCGGGCTCTGCAACAGACCACGTCGGTGTCGGGCAACGGTGTGGAGGCGATGCTGTCGACTGTGGCGGGAGTTTCGTCAAAAAACGAGATGAGCTCGCAATATTCCGTAAGAGGCGGATCTTACGATGAAAACAGCGTTTACATAAATGGCATCGAGGTCTACCGTCCGTTGCTGATTTCCTCGGGACAGCAGGAAGGGCTGAGCATCATAAACCCTAACCTGGTGGGCAACATCCAGTTTTCAACCGGTGGTTTCTCGGCTGAATACGGCGACCGCATGTCGTCGGTGCTCGACATCACCTACCGCCAACCGGAGGCATTCGAGGGCACTCTGTCGGGAAGTCTGATGGGCGCGGAGGCTTCGGTGGGACACAACACGGGACGATTCTCCCAGCTCCACGGCTTCCGCTTCAAGCGCAACGCGTCGCTGCTCAGCTCGATGGACTCCAAAGGCGAGTACGACCCTACATATATCGACTATCAGACGAATCTCAGGTTCAAAATCAACGACAAGTGGAACGTGGCATTTCTTGGCAACATCTCGTCAAACGATTATAAATTCAAGCCCACAACGCGGTCTACGTCGTTTGGAATATCTGAGAATGTAAAGGAATTCACCGTATATTTCGACGGCGAGGAGCACGACAAATTCGAGACTTATTTCGGTGCGCTTGAATTGAATTTCCAACCGTCAAAGTCGACTGCGTTCACAATGCTTGCTTCCGGATTCCTGACAAACGAGCTGGTGTCATACGACATCTCCGGAGAGTATTGGCTCGACGACGCGGGAACAAACGATGGCGACAATTCTATCGGTGGTGAGATTGGCGTCGGAAAATATCTTGAACACGCCCGCGACCGACTGAAAGCCAGCGTTTTCAACATTGCATTGAAAGGCCACACCGGACTGAACCACAACAACCTGAGCTACGGGCTGGAATACCGCCGCCAAAAAGTCTACGACCGGTCGAATGAATGGCAGCTGCGCGACTCCGCAGGCTACACCGTGCCGCATCTCTCCGACCGCGTGCGCATGGTCTACAACCTGCGTTCATACAACGACTTGGAAACCAACAAGATTTCATTCTATGCGATGGACAATTTCAAGTGGCAGACTGGAATCGGACTGTTCTCCGTCAATGGAGGCATCAGATTCTCTTATTGGGACTTCAACAAAGAATTTCTCGTAAGCCCGCGCATAAGCATCGGTTTCATTCCCGAGCGCAACAGCCGCGTGGCAATGCGTCTTGCCGGAGGTTTATACTATCAGTCGCCTTTCTACAAGGAATTCCGCATCACGCAGACCGACGCCGACGGCAACTCTTATCAGACTCTCAACAGCAACATCAAGTCGCAACGGAGCATCCAGCTGATTCTCGGCAGCGACTACACGTTCCGCGCAATGGACCGTCCGTTCAAACTCACAGCGGAGGCTTACTACAAGAATCTCGCGAATCTGATTCCTTACGAACTCGACAACCTGAAACTCGTATATACAGGCGTGAATGCTTCGAAAGGATTCATCACGGGAATCGACTTCAAACTCTTCGGACAGTTTGTTCCCGGCACAGACTCATGGATAAGTTTCTCTCTGATGAAGACGCAGGAGACGCTCAACGGCGTGAAAGTGCCGCGCCCTACGGACCAGCGCTATAGCGTCGGACTGTTTTTCACCGACTATTTCCCAAAATTCCCCAAACTTAAATTCAGTCTGCGCGGCATCCTCTCCGACGGATTCCCAATGACACCGCCGCAAGTGACTCGCGACGTGGCTTGGCTGCGAATCCCGCCTTACAAACGCATCGACATCGGTTTCCAATACCAACTTGTCGGAGCGCCCACCGACGGCATCCGTCCCTATAATTTCTGGCGTCATTTCAAGAACATCAGCATCGGACTCGACGTGTTCAACCTGCTCGGCATCTCCAACGTGAGCAGCTGCTACTGGGTCACCGACGTCAACAACCTGCAATACGCCGTGCCGAACTACCTTACAGGCCGCCAGTTCAACGTCTCCCTCTCGGTAGGATTCTAATCCACTGCCGTTATTTTGTCAACCGAATTACGGATAAATATCCTTCTGCGACAAGTCGTTATTGCAAATGAGGATGTGTCAAAAGCGGACTGCGTCCCAAACTTTTTTGTCTTCCTTTCGGGAAAGGGCTTCTCTTTGGATCTACTTGCCGTGTTTTCTTATGCGGTCATTTCCATTGCCTATTTTGTCGCATTGTAATAGGCATGATTATGGAACATACTCGATATGCTGCACCACCTCGCCATCAAGGTTGGTGATGTAACTACTGCTACCCAAATGGTCTGGGTGGTAGTAGAACTGCATCTTCTCGTATGAGTCGCCTTCTTGGAAGTTGTTCTTCATTGCTCTTGCCATTACACGTGACTGCGCTGCCTCCAAGCTGCCGTCATTGCAGCAGAATCCTTCACCGTCGGCATAGTTGTCGTTGTCGGTTCCGTTATAAGGTACATCAAAGGTCTTGTAGTTGTCCTTGATTACCTGTTGCTGTGCCGCATACTTAGCCTTGTAGTTTACCGAAAGACCATCAGTATTGGCTCCGGCATATTCAATGCGGCGAGGGTCAGAACCGTAAGAGGCGAAATCGCCGACCTTCGACACGATGCGCTGACTGCCTGCGTAGATATGCTTGGTGTAACGACCGCCCTGATTAGCCACAAGATACGGACTGACATAGAGCGAGAACTTCGCCGTGTTGGTGAAGCCGCCGGAGAATACTCCGTTGACATACACCTGATTGCTCATCATTTTAGATTTTACTTTATTTTATAATTTAGTCATTATAGTTGTCGATACCATAATCTAATTTCTCGTATAATTTCTTCATTAAGAAACACCAACAAATCAATCGGTAAGGGACTTGGTATAGATATTGAGTCAAATATCATATCCTTAATAATACAATTCCCGTTTATAAAAGCAAAATATGCGGGATACCCAGCTTGAAATTTGCTTCCAATTTTTCCCTGATTTGGTTCGTCCAAATATTGAATATTGGCAAAGTATTTAGTAACCGACCCTCTACTGTTGCCATTATCATTAAACTTGACGGGAATCAGTTCAAAATTCTTATTTTGTGTATCAATCGTCACAAAATATTCAGTACCTATGGTATCGTTGACAACTATCAAATAAAATTGTTCTTTAATACCAAAAACAATTTTCGACTCGTTAGTTGTAGATTCTGGCATTTTATTGAGAATAGCAGATACTAATTCTCTGTTTCCCTGTACCGTATTAGGCTCAGCAAAAACCTTGCTGTTTCCGACCACGATGAACATAATATAAAAAAACAAAATTTCTCTCATATTCCTATTGCTTTAATATATAGTATTGCTAAACTTGGTATATGGTTCTACATATACCAAGTTTAGCGAATGCTTGTTGTTATTTAGTATAAGGCAAACTATAAGGACTTACAATATCTTTTCCTCCGGCATGGTCTGATCCATCTCTTTGGGGGAGTCTGAGCAATCTCCTTACAAGATTGTCCGTTCTAATTGCGTTTGTATTATTATGTACAGGACTTTCTTTTCTTGCAGATGGTAGTCCATGACCCAATAATTCATGTGCAGATGTTACGGCCTTAAGCTTATCTTGGACACCCCTAATAAAAGAATGCGATCCTTTAGATGTTGGGACATTGAATCCTTCCCCTCCAAGAGTTTGAATGGTGGCATCATCGTAATAGTAGCGTGTAGACCCATCAGAACGTTCTTCTCGTTTTCTGAATGCATCTCCAATTTTACTATCAGGGTCAATACTGTTCAGATACTTATTAATATCTGAGTACCCGCTTGATGAAACTTCTTCTCCATCCTTCAAATATTCTATTGAATGAACTTCTTTAGAATTAATGGTATTGACGAGTAAGCTAATATATGCCATTTCATCTTCTGAGCAAGTTACACCATCAAGAGCGTCTGCCAGTGCTGCGTCAGGAATTTGTTGGAACTTTTTACCTTTCAATGAAATCAAAGAACGTAAATTATCAAACTTCGAATCTCCTAAAATTAAATGAACATCGCTTTTGAATTCTTCAGCGTCACTTTTACGATTCGGAATTTCAAAGGTCGTATTTTCCGACCTTTGAATTACACGCTTGTCCTCCTCATCGACATGAACTGAAATAGCGTCCTTGGTATTACTGTAACCTAGAATTTCAGCTACGTCCTTTCCAACGAAATAAGGTATGCCATCTAAGGAAAGAGTACGCACAGAGCCAAATTCCGGATTCTCATAAATCTTCATGTCACACATAAAAATGACCTCCTAATAAAAATCTTGAGGTTACCCTCTGCCTAATAGCCATGACGAACTGCCGGATTGGACAGTTCACCAGACTTTTGCGCATTTCTTTTTTGCACGCTGAAGGCGCTTGTAGACTGTATC